>Ga0181599_1000458_pt1 | contig 42492 bp, 28 predicted proteins | sample 041ome_3_FD_148658 | JGI IMG/M metagenome (GOLD analysis project Ga0181599, IMG submission 148658) | Coastal salt marsh microbial communities from the Groves Creek Marsh, Skidaway Island, Georgia - 041405US metaG (spades assembly) | ecosystem: Environmental > Aquatic > Marine > Intertidal zone >...
GACGAACAGCGATCGGCGCGGACGTCGCGATGCTTCGGCCGATCGCGACGGCGTCGCGACGCGTCGGCGCGACGCCGCGCGCGCGAGACGCGCGGCGAGGGTCGACGCGATCGGCGCGACGGCGCGTCGTCGCGATGGCGAAGGCGCGCGCGACGAAGACGCGCGAGACGCGCGACGACGCGCGAGTGGGACTCGATGCAAACGCAGGCGCGCGCGCGGAGGACGCGGGCGAGGGACGACGCGAGACGGGGACGCGGGACGAGACGCGCGGGGACGGGGACGGGGACGCGGACGCGGACGGGGACGCGCCGGGCGCGCGAGAGCGGCTGACGATCGATGAATTGAAGGAAGAGATCGTGGAAGAGGAGGTGGAGGAGCTCACGGTGCTGGGGAGGGTGACCGAGGGCGTGCGCGCGGCGAGCGAGAATCCGGGGTTGCGAAACCTCGGCGCGTTGGGGTTCTTCTTCTTGGCGAGCACGTTCGCGTACTCGTGCTATAAGGTGTTTCGAAAGGCGACGAGCGGGCGAATGCGACGGAAGAGGACGGTGAATAAGAACGTGGAGGTCGTGGAGCGGTTGAAGAACTTTTTCCCCAACGAGCGCTCGAGCGTGAACAAGGGCGTCGTGCGAGGTCTCGCGTTGAAGACGGGATACTCCTCGGCGGAGATCTTCCGCAAGTATCTCAGGTACAAGCTCACGGAAGAGGCGTTCACGCTCGACTTCGTCGCGGATGTGTTGGCGCTCAAGGGTGCGTGCGGGTTGGATAGCGAAGAGATGAAGGAAATCTTATTGGAGACGGGTGAGCGAATGTTCAAAAAGTACGGCACTCTCATGACCAACTTGGCGGGTTTGACGCAATCTGGCATGGAGCGCAAGATCGACGGTGCGGGGAAGTTTGCCAAGTTGATGTACCTCGCTGACTTGGACGAGTTCATCGACAAGGCGCACGGGGCTGAGGTGCAACTCAAGTTGAAGGAGACGTTTGGCGCCACCGACGACGACTACAACAAGTTGCGAATCACCGCCCTCGGTTCGGACGAGGTCGACGTGAGCTCGTTGAACAGCATGATTGGATCCGTGGACTCGGCGTCGTCGGAGCAACCATCCGAGAACGCCGAAGGCGAACCGTAACGTGGCGAAAGGTTGCGATTGATTTGATTGGCTTTTCATTTCTCCTCCCTCCTACGTCGAGCGCGCGCCGACGCTCGTTCGACGTTTCGTTGCCGTGCACCATTAGTCGTCATATCATTCATAAGGTATGACTCGCACCACGCGAGTCGACTCTTTAATGAATCACGTCGAGTCTCCGATTCGTCGTTCGCGCTCGCCTCGCTCGCCTCGCTCGCCTCGCTCGCCTCGCGCCTCGCCTCGCTCGCCCCGCACTCGACCGCGCGTCGTCCGTCGCGCGACGCCTCGTCTTCGCGCGAACGCTCGCGACCACGCGCGTCATCGCGCCGCTCCGCGCGAGTGACGGCCCGAAGCGCGCCCCGCGCGACGCGACGGCGCCGGCGAACGAACTCCAATTCCGAATCCAAAGAATCGCACCGGCCATCGATTCATCGACATGACGGACGCGAGCGGCGCGCTCCCGGCGCGGTTCGCGACGTCGGTGGGACTGACGAACCGTGAGAACGTCGTGGTGTGCGATACGGGCACGGGATTCGTCAAGGCTGGGTACGCGGGGGATGAAGAACCGCGAACGCTGTTCCCGTGCATGGTGGGACGACCGACGCTGCGGTACGAGGAAGACGCGTTCGACGATGAAGCGATGAAAGACGTGTACGTCGGGGACGAGGCGGCGCGAAAACGCGCGAATTTAGAAATTTCGTACCCGGTGTCGAACGGGGTGGTGCGAGACTGGGAAGATATGGGATTGGTGTGGGACAGGGCGTTTGAGAGTTTGGGATGCGATGCGCGCGAGTGCAAGGTGATGCTCACGGATCCGCCGTTGAACCCGAAATCGAATCGCGAGCGCATGATGTCGACGATGTTTGAGACGTATGGGTTTCGAGGGGCGTACGTCCAAGTGCAGGCGGTGTTGACGCTGTACGCGCAAGGATTGATGACGGGAGTCGTCGTGGACTCGGGCGACGGCGTCACGCACGTCGTGCCGGTGGTGGATGGATATTCGTTCCCACATCTCACCAAGCGATTGAACGTGGCGGGAAGGCACGTGACGACGCGAATGATTGATTTGTTAACGCGTCGAGGGTACCCGCTGAATCGAACGTCGGACGTGGAAACGGCGCGTTTGATCAAGGAGGAGTTGTGTTACGTCGCGTACGACTACAAGCGCGATTTGCAGTTGGCGCGAGAGACGACGGCGACGAACGCGTCGTACACGCTGCCGGACGGGCGAGTCATCAAATTCGGCCCGGAACGGTTCATGGGTCCCGAGTGTTTGTTCCAGCCCGATCTCATCGACGTCGAAAGCGACGGGATCTCCGACCTCGTCTTCAAGTGCATCCAAGAAAACGAAATCGACAATCGACGGTCGCTGTATCAACACATCGTCTTGTCCGGCGGGAACTCCATGTACGCCGGCTTACCCTCGCGACTCGAGCGCGACATCAAGCGCCTTTACCTGAAAAACGTCTTGAACGGCGACAAAGAGGCGATGAAAAAGTTCAAGATGAAAGTCGAGGCGCCGGCGCACCGCAAGCACATGGTCTTCGTCGGCGGCGCCGTCTTAGCGGACATCATGCGAAGCAAGGACGAGTTCTGGATCTCCAAGCAAGAGTACGAGGAGCAAGGCATCGAACGAGCGTTGAAAAAATGCGGCATGTGAACCGTTGTGTTGTAATCTAATCTAATCCATCCGTCCGCGCGCGCGCCGCCGCGCGCTCTTCCGCTCCGCTCCGCCCCGCGCCGCTCTCCTCTTCTCCGCGTTCGCCTTCGATCCCGATCGGTTTCGACATCCTGTGCTGCACCAACACCAACGGATCGCGCACCCACGCCATCGCGCCTCGCGTTTCTACGTCCCTGACGTACCCCAACCTCTCGTACGCCCGCGTCGCGCCGCGATTCCCCTTGTTCACGCTCAGCGCGCACCGCGTCGCCCCCCGCCGCGCGCACTCCCGCTCGACCGCCCTGACGAGCGTCGTCGCCACGCCTCGTCGTCGGTGCGCTTTGTCGACCTCGAGTCCGCTCACGAATCCCGTCGCGCCGTCGTCGCGCATCCAAAACGCGCACGCGCCGACGACGACGCCGCTCGGCGCGTCTCTCGCGACGAACCGCTCGATCGCGCGTCGTCGTCGCGCGGCGACGTTCGAAGTCGACTTTGAAGTCGTCTCGCGCGTCCAACGCGCGCACCGCTCGACGACGTACGACATCGCGCGTCTCTGACGCCATGCGCGCCGTCACAATTCGCCGCGCGTCGCGAAAACGACGCGGCGATGCGGTCGTCCTGGGACGGCCTGCGTCGATCGTTCATCGAGCGCACGCACGCGCTGAACGACGCGCTGTCGCGGACGGCGATCGCGGACGACGCCAAAGCGAAGACCACACACGCGAGCGATTCGAGCGACGACGACACCTCGACGACGCGAGACGACGACGACGAAGGACGGCGCGCGACGACGCCGGGCGCGCTGCTGAAGCGCGCGCTGCGACGAGGGACGAAGCGAGCGACGCCGACGCGCGAGACGGGGTGGGACGCGGACGCGGACGACGCGGCGGAGGACGCGACGCGCGCGCGGACGACGACGGCGACGGTGACGCGAGGGACGACGCGAGGGACGACGGCGAATCGGGTGTTCGTCGCGATGCGGGTCATCGGCGGCGACGGCGCGTGCAGGGGACGGAGAGCGCAGACGATGAGCCGATCGACGAGGACGAGGGCGCCGGTGTGGAACACGACGCGGGATTTGCGGTGCGAGGCGCGGTTGGGGGACGCGCTGTGCGTCGATTTGTACGCGGGCGACGGCGCGAGGGGCGTGGAGAGAGCGACGTTGATCGCGCGAGGACAGGTTTCGGTGCAGCACGCGCTGGCGAACGAGGGCGCGGAGGTGGCGGTGCCGATGTACGATAAATTGGAGCGCGCGACGTCGCCGGCGACGGTGCACGTCGCGTTGAGGACGCGAGACTTGGCCGAGACGCGCGCGTCGAAACGAATATTTTACGTTCGTCACGGCGAGAGCAAGTGGAATGAGGCGCAGAGAGATATTAACATCGCGAACATGATGCGATTCGATCATCCGCTGACCTTGTTCGGGGTGCAACAGGCGCAGGCGCTCGGGGGGCGCGCCGCGGTGGCGTGTTCGCAGGCGCAGGCGGGCGTGTTGGTGCACGCCAACGTGACGAGTACTTCGCCGCCGACGATGAGCCCGCCGTCTTCGCCGTCTTCGCCAAAATCTCGATCGCCATCGTTGATGGTCGCGGAAAACGAAGGTTCAGAGTTGTGCGAATCGTACGGGCGTTGCACGACGTGCTACGTTTCACCGCTGACGCGCGCGGTGCAGACGGCGTGCTTTATGCTTCAAAGCCACCCGTTAACGGCGCAAGGTGTGATGAGACAGGTGTGTTTACAATCTATTCGAGAGATTAAAGGCGTGGGAGGTCTGGACACGGTCGGCATCGAGCAAGGCGATGGAGTTCTCGATCGCGCGAAGAAAAAGTTGGCTGAAATCGTCAACGATCAAGCCGCCTCTCGCCTCGGTGCTGGCATGGCGTTCGACCCAAACGATGCCATCGGTCAGTGGTGGACGAGCGAGACGGATTCAGACAACGCGCAAGACGTCGAGGCTCGCATTTACGATTTTCTGGAAACGATGCGACTGCACGACGCGGACGACGCCGTCATCGTAGTCGGACACTCGCTGTTTCTTCAACAGCTCGTCGCAAAAATCATCCCGAAAGCTGACGACGGCGCTGGCATCAGTGGTTCTGGTGCGACTCGTGTATCGCCCGATCCGTTCGACGCGTTTAAAGCGTCGAAGGATCCATTCACGCCGGCGCCCGCGACGACGTCGAGCGACCCGTTCGCCGTGCCGCAGCGAAGTACCGTCGGCCCGGACGATATTCCCTTTGTGCCGTCCACGTTGGCGGCCGCTCCAAAGGCGGCCAGAATCGAAAACTCTCACAACAAGGGTAAGGTCTTCGAAAAATTAATCAATCAAAAGCTCTGCAACGCCGGGTGCGTCGCATTAGATGTGACGTTCGACGCGTATGGAAGAGCGACGCTCGAAAACGCCTCGTTGTTGTTTGGGAGCAAATTTGTTTAACAATGTATCAACTCGCTGTAACGCTAATGCTAGCTAATAATCTAAAGAGGATGAAAACAATCGTCAGTGTTCGCAACGCGCGCGCGAGCGAGCGGAACGCGCGAAAGGAGAAAAACTTATGCGTACATCTCTCAGGAGCGCACTCGTGAGTTAACGCTAGGACTAATCGTTCATCCGGATATCACCCCGTGCAGTCCGCCCGTCACAGTTGTCATCATCGAGATGCAAGCATAAGATTGAAAAAGGAAGAAGCACGCGGTTGTCATTCGAAGAAAATACGCACCTCTCGTCTACATCACCTTGTGAATCGTCTCGACGTCGACGTGCTTGTCGAGCGAGTCCAAGTCGGTCCACCACGCATACAAGAACTTCTCGGCGATGATCCTAAACCACGGACTCCATCGCAACCCACTGGACTGGTCCATCATCGCCTTAAGTTCGCTTGCAGTCACCCACTTCGTGTCGTCGATCTCTTCCGCGTTTACCGCCATCGGCAACGACTCGCCCGCGCGCGCGATTTTCGCAAACAAAATGTAATCCATCTCGTGCTCGCCCCACGTCCCTCCCACCGGTTGATTCGCATTCTCGGCGAACTCATCCGCGGCGCAGTAATGTAAACGCGTCAAAAATTTGATGCTCTCCGTCGGCACGTCCTTGGCGTCGATACCGAGTTCATGTTTCAATTTCCTCGTCGCCGCGCGTTTCGCGCCGTCGCACGCCCCGCTCGCGATCGCCGACGCGTCGTCCATCTCATCTGGTTTCTGTCCCGTCAGCTGATGCGAGCAGCACGTGTTCGTCCAAACGCTCGGAAATGTAATTTTATTCGCCGCGCGCTGTTGCAGCAGCAACCGTCCGCTGTCATCGAACAGGAACACGCTAAACGCTCGGTGCAGCGTCCCGCGCGGCGTCGTCGACGACCCTTCGATGAACTTGTGCGCGTTTTCCTTCGTCTCGCTCCCGAGCACGTCATCCGCGGCCGAAACAACGATCACGCGGTCGTTTCGCATGAAGTCTTCTTGCGTTTGCGTGGCGTCCCACGTCGAGGACGAACGATTGCCCATGCTCGCGAGGTTTGGGGACAAAGCTCTGGGACAACGTTTGGACGACGACGACGACGACGACGACGACGACGACGACGACGAGACGGCGCGGAGGTGGTGGTGCGCAGTGACGTGCGCGCGCGCGAGCGGTGATGGGAGCGTTCGCGCGAGTCCAGCGAGACGGGCACGCATAGGAATGAGGAATGCGACGCGCGAGACGCCGACTCGAGACGCCGACTCGAGATGACGACGCGGGTCGATCGATTCTAATCGCCGCTATGAGATTACAACGCTGTGAGTGGCTAATCAGTGCCCGAAGTAATACTGGAAGAAGAAGAGTTTGAGAATCAACGCAAAGGCGAAGTGCGCGGCGCCGATGAAACTCACGAAACTCACGGCAAACGTCGTGCCTTTGCTCGACGATAACACGCGCTTGCGAACGTTGGACATGAGGAACAACGTGCTCAACGCGGCGCACGCGCCGGTGAATAACCACCGGAACAACTCAACGGGAACGGTGGCTAAGATGCACACCGGTATGAAGGCGAGAATGCTGTACCCGTACAGACACCACACGTCGGTGACGCGCAAGTTGTCGACGCGCGCGTAGCACGTTAACGTCATGTGCACGATGAGCGAGAACAAGAAGACGTACCCATAAATCAACGCCGCGCTCAAACTCACCGACTTCGCGTCGAACGACCAGCCCTCGCTCTTACGCATGTTAAACTTGCCCCACGCGCTTCCAAGCGCGGTGAAGAACACCAACGTCGCGCTCCCCCAAATCGGCACGTACAGATCAGGATTTCCCGCCACATCGTCCAAAAACGTTCCTTTATGTGGCGACGTGAACACGCTCGACACGCGCTTCGTCACCTCCTCTGTATCGACGTCGAAAAATTGCTGATAATACGAAACGCTAAAAATCCAACCGCGTCTCCGCTGTGGCGCCTCCGCGTTCGGATCGCTCGTCCCACCGACGAACGCGGAAGCCATCCCACTCCCTCCCGACGCGCTCGCGGACGCGCTCCCTCCGTCCTCGCGTATCGACCCGCGCGTCGCCTCCTTCGCCGCCGGCGCGTTCGCGCTCGCCGACCCTCCGAACACGCTCCCACTCTCCGCCATCGTTCGCGGGTCATCGCTCTTCGCCGTCGCCGTCGACGACGACATCCCCGCAAACGCGCCTTCGGGTCCGAATCCCGCGTCGTGCTCGACGTCGGCGTCGTTCAAGTCATTCAGAAATGGGTTGTACTGTGGCAGATCTCAAATCGTCAGTCTTTCCTCGTCCTTCGTCGCGTTCGCGCGCGTTCTCGCGCGCGCTCGACCGCCCTGCGCGTCGCCAAACCGTTCACCCTTCGCGCGCGCGCGCGTCGCGTTCGCGCGCACCTCTTCGCCGCTCATCGCGTCCACGCTGCGAACGAATGCGTTTCGCGACGCAAAGTGCCGCGGAAGCGCCGCGGAAATGCCGCCGCCGCGACACTCCGCGACGCGAATCGCGCGCGAATCGCTCGACGATCGACGCGACGCGCGCCCGTGGGTCGGTCGACGCCTCGAGCGCGGCGAACGATGGTGAAACTGACGCTCTTGGCGCGCGCGAACGATGGATTACCGCTCGCGGAATCGCTCGACGCCTCGACGTCGAACGGTGACGTCGAGTCGCGCGCGCTCGAGACGTGCAAGCGACAGGCGAAGGCGCTGTTTAAAAAGCTGGGCGAACCCGCGCCGAATCCGCCGCCGTCGCGGATGACGATCGAGACGGGCGAACACTTGATGCACTACGTCGTCGACGACGGCGTGTGCTACCTGTGCGTGTGCGACCGAACGTACCCGAAAAAGTTGGCGTATCAGTACCTGGAGGAGCTGCAACAGGAGTTTGCGAGACAAAATGGACGGGAAGTCGACGCGGTGGCGCGACCGTACGCGTTCATAAAGTTTGATACCTTCATACAGAGGACCAAGGCGCTGTACAGCGACGCGCGCACGCAGAGGAATTTAAACAAGTTGAACACGGATTTGGCGGATATACAACAAATCATGACGAGGAATATCAACGATATCATGGCCCAGGGCGAGGGTTTGGATCGAGTGAGCGCGATGAGCGGGAATTTGAGCGCGGCGAGCAAAAAGTATAGCAAAAGGGCGAGGGATTTGAGTAGACAGGCGCTGATTCAAAAGTACATGCCGCTCGCGATATTCGTAGGCGTAGTATTTTTGACGCTCTTGTTGCGCTTCTACGTCTTCTCGTACTGATAGCGTGGTGTAATTCCCTATTAAATGTTCGAAAGTCGGTACGTTAGCGTGTGCGAGTACGTGTCGCCGCGGTTGACCATGACGCTCGGGTACGAGGCGCCGATTTTCGAGTGCTGATTGACGGCGTCGGGGAACCAGCCCGTCTCTAGACAGAATCCGCCGTGCTTGCGGTATCGCGCGCGTTCCTTCTTCTTCCCGACCATATTCTCGGAGAGAAAGTTGCCGGTGTATAAATGCACGCCCGGGGCGTCCGTTAAAACCTCTAAAACGCGTCCGGCGTCTTCGCACGTGACGCGCGCCGCCAATCGCGGCGCCGCGCGCGGGAGTTCGCTCGTCGGTCTCGTCGCGTCTGCGCCGGCGATGACGAACGTGTTGTCGTAGCCTTCGCTCGATTTCTCAAACATCGGTGTCGGAGAACGTAAATCAAACGCCGTGCCGTCCACCTTGCGCAAACCTTCGCCCGTGGGAATCAGCGTGTCCTCGTTCACCGGGACGTACCGGTCGCAATTCGGCATCTCGACGACGTGCGACGAGCAATCCTCCCCGCACGCGTGTCCGTTCAAATTAAAGTACGTGTGCTGCACCGTGGAAATTGGTGTCATCGCATCCGCCGTCGCCGTCATCTTCGTCGTCACCTCGGCGCAATTTCGCACGCAAAGCTTCACCTCGCCCGCGTCTTCGTCGCATTCGAGTTCGACGCGTTCGCCGAATCCGACGACGGAGTACACCACGTACATCTTCACGTTCGCCGGGAACCCTTCTTCACCATCGACGCTCACGTAACTCAACGTCACACTACTTCGCGTTTGATCCTCCACCGTCCACCGCTTACGATCCCATCCCGAAGTCCCGCCGTGCAGCGTATTCTCCCCGTTATTCTTCGCCAGCGTGTGCGTCCTTCGGCCGACGGCGAATTCCCCGCGCGCGATTCGATTCGCCACCCGTCCACACACCGCACCAAAATACGGCCTTCCCTCGACCTCATCGTAACTCTCGCAATCATCGAACCCGAGAACGACGTCATCCTTCTCGTCCGCGTCCCCGCGCCGCGCCGCGCGCAGCGAGACGATCGTCGCGCCGAACGGCGACACCGAGACGGCGACGCCGCGCGCCTCGAGCTCGATCAACGCCAAACCCTCCGCCGCGTGATCACGCGTCGAGGAGTCGCGAGGACGCAACGGCGAGCGCAACGCGCGACCGGACGGGCTCTTATCGACGCTCGACGACGCGCCGGGCGTCGAGTTCGTCGCGGTCGGTAAACGCGTGACGATCGGTTTGGCGTCGGCTTTCGAGCGCGCGACGCGAGACTTGATCGCTAAACCGAGCGCGGCGAGGGCGACGATGGCGATTTTACCGGTCTGCGAGTTGTCCTCCGCGTTCGCGGGTTTCGGTTCCGATCGCTTCGCCATCGCGCGAGAGGCGACTACTGGCGCGGGAGGCGACGACGTTCGAAAAGGTTGGTGACGCGCGCGCGACGGCGACGGAACCGACGCGATGCGAAGTGAATTCAAATTACGATTTCAATAACATGCTAGGTTGACTCGGAGGACGACGCTCACATCGGACTCGCGATGTCGTGCCAGTCGACGTCCTCGTCTTCGAGCGACCGGCGCGCGGCCTCCGCGCGCTCGATCGCGTCAGCTTCTTCGACGATTTCGTCCAAACCCTCGAAAGAGGCTTTTGAATGCGATCGAGAACCAAACTTGCGTCGCGCTTCGACGTGTTCGGGGGCTTCACCTGGGCAGTGCGAACATCTCCAGTCTTCGCCCCAGACGCCCGGATTCTCGCGAAGCGAGCCCGTGACGCCGGATAACATCGAGCCGATGTCGTCGTCCGATTCGTCGTCTTGGTAGATGGAAACCTCAATTAGACCAGCGCTGTACGCGGAAACGGCACCGCTCACTCGCGCGAGCTGTTTGACCGTTATGTTGTTGATTTTCTCCTCAATCGTTCCGCGAAGCTGTTGCGTCAGGACGAGAGCAATCATGTTGTACAACCATGCCGCGGACGTGCCGCTAATTTGCACGTCCAGCTCGCCGACTGAGATGTGCGTCGTGTGTACGCGAAGCTCTAACACGGGTTCTTCGCCCAAAAAGTCGTCACCTAAGATTTCACTCACCACCTTGCGATTGCGAATCAGCTTTTCCTTGGCCCCCAAGATACGAGCGTCGTCCGTGGCGTCGTGAAACGTCGGCGACGTCGGCGATAACGGCGGCGAGTCTACATCGTCGTGCGCGTCGCTGAACATACCACCACCAAACGCGCGATCGAGCGCGGAACCTAGCGCATCAACCTCTCCCGTGGGTGAACCGAACTCTTCGCGGTCCGAATCGATTGACTCGCACTTCTCGATTTTAACGGGTGTTGTCGCCGCCGGTTTCGCCGCCTGCGCCCGCGCCGCCTCTCGCTCTTTCGCCTCTTTACGTTCCTTCATCTTGGCTTCAATCTTCTCTCTCATCTCCGCAATTTTCCCGTCGTCCTTGGCCAACTCGACTCCTTGGTTCACGAGTTTCATCAACTGATTCGTGTTGATGATGATTTCGTACGAAATTCCCACGCTCGCGCCGTCCACTGTGACTGTACATAATCCTTCACCGTCCACAACCCCCCAGTTTCGCGGAAATTCGCAATACGCGAACTCCACATTTTGCATGACGGTGTTTATGTCTCTGACCTCCACCGTCGTGCTCAAGCCAGCGCCGAGTTCGTCCTCATCCATGTGATTGATCACCCGTAACGACTCTTTGGACACGTGGAACTCGGTGAAGTGCACGTTATCTACGTGATAACACACCGATCCGATCGGGGAATCGTACACCCCGTCCACGCGCGGGAGTTCGAGTTTGGACATGAGCTCGCACGAAACCTGCACCGCTCCGCGAATCAAACGCTCGAAGCCCGGCACGACTTCCTCCTTAATCAACGCTCTAAGTTGCGTATCCGCCTTTAAATCACTCCACACATCTTTACTCTCCTCGGCCAACGTCTTAAGCCGCGAATCAATCTCGTCGACCGCCGCCTCGCTGTTTAACACGGCGGAAATCGCCGCCGCCTCGTCTCGCTTCATCTTTTCATCCTGCAACTTTTGCATCAGCCCCTTCACCCTGTTCACGATCCTTTCCACGGTTCCCCGCATACCGGTGAAGTGTTCGTTTCCTTTCGCTCGCGTGCTCAACCGTTCCCACACATCCTTCCCCAGCGTCTTGCTCAGCTCGAGCACCTCTTCGCGGTTTTTCCCCGTATCCACGATATCCTTCATCCGTCTCGCCGCGTCCGCAAACGTGTGCGCGACTTCACCATCGGGATCCGCGTTCACGCATAACTTTTCCGTGATCTCCAGCGCCTTTTTCGTCGCGTTTTTCGTCCTTTCAATCTTCGCCTCGTCGTCCCGCATCGCGTTCGTCCACAGCGTCTTGGACTTTTCCTTCAAATTTCCAATCTTCGTCGCCGCCGCGTGCGATTTCGGGTCCGCGATGAAATCCGTGAGTCCATCCACCGCCGTGCTCGCGGTTCCGCTTCGCGCCAGCTTCGCCAGGCGGTCCTTCGCCTCGTGTTTCACCGTCGAACCGATCTGTTTCAACCTCGACGGCGATCGCGGGCCTTCGCTTTCGTCGCCGCTGTACTCATCGCTCGAGCTCCCGGCGAGCCAGGACGGGAGCATGGTGCGCGCGCGTGATCGGCGTCGACGCGCCGGCGCGCACGTGCGGTCGCGCGCGCGCGTCTGCGGAGACGCGCGAAGGGATAACGGGAAGTGGCTCAGAAACCACACTTTAGTTACAACGCCGCCGCGCGACGACTTTCGGGACGAGCGTCGTGATCGAAGCCGCTGCGGGGCGGTGGGTGCGCGTCGCTGCCGACGGGGCAGATGCGCATGACGTTTTCAGCGTTTTCGGGGATGCAGTACACGACGCCGTCGTCGCGATTTAAGAAACCGCCTTGGTATTTGTCGGGTAAGTCGCCCAGGTTGCCGAGGAAGTGCACCGAATCCGTCCCGGGGTCGATTTGGATCACAGACGGTGCGTCGCACGGGATTCCGTATATGTAACCGTCGCCCGCGAGAACGCCGTTTTGCCACTTGTTAAGCAAGTCTGGGAGCATTCCGGGTAGTCCTTCGCCCACTAAAGAAGTCTGGTCGGTTCTCGTGTCGATTTTCAGCACCGCCTTGTAATCGCTCGGAAACGCGTACACCGAGTCGCCGTCGGGGCCGACGCATCCGCCGCCAAATTTGTACCGCTTGTCTCCGAGATCGTCGCCGATGAGCGTGCACGTGCGCGTGGCGCAGTCAATCTTCATCGCGCGACGAGCGTGACTGGGAAAGCAATAAATGCAGCCATTTGGCGCTAAGATTCCGCCGTGCCAAGCGTAGCTATTCGGCTCCAAAGTCGCTCCTTGTAGTTCGAGCATCTCCACCGATTGTGTCTCTGGAACGATGTGTATGATTTTATCCGAACAATACGGCACGCCGTAAATCGAACCATCCGGCGCTTGAATGCCGCCGTACCACTTATTCTTCATCGGCGAAATCACGTCGCCGCCGATGAAACTCACCTCCTCCGTCTTCGTGCACACCCGCAGGACGGACGACGCGTTGCACGGCACCGCGTACAGCGCTCCATCGCGACCTAACGAACCGCCGTGCCACTGCCACTTCATGTCTCCCGGCAACTTTCCAATCATGCTCGTCTCTCCCGTCTCGGCGTCGATTTTCAACACGCCCTCGCCCCACGCCGGCAAACCGTAACACTTCCCATTCTTCCCATCGATCCCGCGCAGGAATTTAAAGTGCGTCGGCGTGAGTTCGTCACCGATCAATTCGACCGTCCCCGCTCGAGGGCTCACTTTGAGCACCCGTCGCGCGTGACTCGGGACGCCGAAAATGTCCCCCGTCGCCGCGCGCGTCGCCGCGCCCAACCACTTCCTCGGTCCCACCAGCGCGTCGTCGTTCGTCAAGAAATCGATCACCGTCGGCGAAGCGTCGCTAACGTGCGTCCTCGCGCTGCCCTTCAGGATCGCTTCGCGGTGTTCGGCGCGCCAGGACGCGCCGCGTTGGCTTTGGTTCGCTTTCGGGGGCGGCGGCACGGCTTCGGCGACCGTCATCGCGCGACGCGAGCGACGCGCGGGCGAGCGAACGGGACGCGCGGGCGTGACCGTTTGCACACTCGCGTTCGAGCGCGACGCGGTGCGCATGCGAGCGCCGCGCGCGGGACGCGCGAGCGGCGCGGTGTGCGGCGACGCGGCGGTTAGGCGAGCGAAGCGCGACGACTCGATACGATGCGATTACAAACGTCGAAATCAGCGCTCGAGAAACTCGGCGACTATGGGGAAGACTTTGTGAGGGGCGTGTCGGCCGCAGATGACGTCGTAGTGGCTGTAATGGGTGTCCGGGTCGTCGCGCGGCGACGACGCGTCGCCGAAGACGTGGTACTCGGCGTCTACTTTTCTGGCGTACGCTTTGACTTGGTTCGGGGGAAAAATCGGGTCCACGTCCCCGGCGATGGCGAGAACAGGCACGCGCGCGCGCTGGAGCTCGTCGAGGTACTTTAATCGTTCGCTGTCTCGAGCGATTCTGGCGCGCACGCTCGACGATTCGTCGACGCCCATGGATGGGTCGCGGCTGCGCATGCCTCCGGGAGTGAACAGTGTTGCCATTTGAATCAGCAACGACAATGGGACGTTGTTGAAGCCTCGTAATAGTAGTCGTCGAAGGAATTCCGAGTCCGTGGCGCCGGGATGGCACGTCACCGGGGAGACTGAATTTCTCCAAAACGCCTTGGCGGGATCGGGCGCCGACGCGCCGTCGCCGTCGATGGGAGGCGGTGGACCGAGCACGAATTGAAACGCCTCCGCGGTGGCTACGCTTGCGGGCGCTATTGGTAAGTGCACGGTGGTCGTGCTCGGATTCGCGGTGAGTCCTCGCGGGAGATGGCCCGCCAAGGCGGCGAAACGCGCGTACACCGACGCCGGCGATTCCGGGTCGCTCTCCGAGGAACATTCCAAACACGACGCCATCGTGCACACGCGAGTCATGGACCACGAACAATTCACCCCGATGTCGCTTTCTTTCGGTCCTACGGCCGCAAGCGAGGCGAGGAGCATTCCACCCATCGAATGCCCGACGCCCGCCAAATCCCCACGGCGACAGACTTCGGCGATGTACTCGCACGAGCAAAACAAATCTTCATTCAACAGCGTGTCGAAGTCCCAGAGCCCGAATCCCACCGATCGCATCATCGGTATTTCTATTCCACCACCGCTTCCTTCGCCGACCGAGTCCGTCGGCGGCGCGACCTCGACGTAATCCGACCTCGGTCTCGTCCATCTGCGCGCGTACCCGACGCCGCGCGTCTCCACGATCCAAACCTCGTGCCCGCGCTCCGTGAGATACCTGGGTAAGCTCACCGTCTTATCGACATCAAATGTCATCCCGTTTGACGCGCATCCGGGCACCATGACGATCGGTCTTCGCGTCTCCACGCCTTCCTTGGCCTTGTATCGCAACAACGCCGCGCTCCAACCGCTCGCGTCGCCGACGGGCACAAAGTGCATCTCATCGCAATCCAACCCGATCGCGCGTCTCTGCACCGCGTTCAACGTCAGAACCTCAACCTCGGGCGCGAGCGCGCTCAGCTCATCCCGAGTCTTCGCGTCGCGTCTTCGTCGCCGTCGCTCCGCCGTGAGCGTCCGAGCCCGTCTTCGCCGCGCCGCCGTCGTCCTCAAATTCGCCGCGCCGTCCGTCGTCATCGACGGCGCGTCCGTGAGCTCATCGAACGATTGCGAAACGTCCATGACGAACGATCCGATGACTTTTCGCAGTCGGCTCGCGCTCGCGCCGCCGCTCGCGCCGCCGCTCGACGCTTCGCCGCCGTCCCGCGACGGTTCCAGCACGAACCCTCGCACCGCGTCGAACATCCCGCGAAGCGTCTTCGACGGCATCGCGGACGCGTTCGCGCGCGTTCGCTCGCTCGCCGCGTCCTCGTTCGCCGCGCGCGCGACGCGGCGTCGACGCGTCCGCGTAACGAACCCTGCGCCCGCGGTCGCGCGTCGACGTCCATCGCGGCGCGTCGACGCGCGCGGACGCCCGCGCGCGACGCGCGGAGACGCGTTCGCGAGCGCGCGCGGCGTCATGGGGCGCGCGCGCGTGTGACGCGGTGACGAGCGCGCGAATGTAGATTTGGAATTGAATGCGTCGAGCGCGGCGACGACGACGACGCGAATCGAATCGAGCGCGACGCGGGCGCGCGCGAAGGCGCGACGTCGATGCGTGGAGACACAGCGCGAGAATGGTTTTGATTGATGATACAGATCGCTCGCCGCGCGCGGCGATGATTTGCGTTTGAAACGCGCGAACGAGCGACTCGCTACGCCTCTTGCCGCATGCGCTCGAGTCGCGCCTTTAAATCTTCCGTCGTCGTCGTCGTCGTCGTCGTCGTCGGTTCCACCGCGATCGTCGCCTCGCGCGTGACTTTCTCTTCGACGCCGGTGTCGGGTAACACGACCTCCCCCGCGATTTCCTTTAAAATATCCTCAATCGCGCGCTCCGTCTCGTCTTCGTCCTCTAAATCATCCGCCAGCGCCTCCTCCACGAGTTCCTCCATGATCCCCGCCCTCGTCATCTCCCGGCTCAATTCTCTCGCCTGATCGCGCACCGCGCTCACTTTCACCAGCGCGTTCATCGCTTTCAGCACCTCGCTCGAGCGTTCGAGCGTTTTTACGCTCGTCTGCGTCGCCGCCCGTCTGGTCAGCGCGCGTTCCACCGAGCTCGCGCGCGCCTTGCTCGTGTACAACTTTTCAATCGCCTTCCTCGCCTGCACGATCTCTTTCGCCAGCGCGCGCGCGCTTTTCTGGTCGTTTCTCTTCGCGCAGAGCTTGATCTCTCTCGTCGTCTTCGTCGTCGCGCGCTCGACGTCGCGAATCTGTTGCTCGAGTTCGCGCTGGAGTTTGCGCAGTTTGAGCTTGCACTCTTTGGTTTTTTGTTCGGGCGTCGGCGCTAAGCCGAACAGTTGCTTGAGATCGAACATGACGGCGCGGGCGAGGCGTCTGCGACGTCGCGCGCCGAGAGCGCGCGGTTCGAGCGCGAGCGACGACGAGTGCGGGCGGCGCGGGCGCGATTGAGTGGAATTGCGCTTCGGGACGCGCTTCGGGACGCCGATACGCTACAATCTAAAACGTGAGCTACGACCGCGAGGGTGCGGTTTCAGAGGCTAAGTGCGCTAAATCGAACGACGCGGTCTCGCGCGCGCGCGCGCGTCGGCGTCGCCGACATCCGGCGGTCGCGGTCGCGGTCCGGTCGCCGGCGGCGGCGCGTCGTCCTCGCGCGTCCAATACGGCACCAAACGATTCCCTCGACCCGAGCTCGCCTCGCGCAGGAACTCGCGCCAAAATTCGCACCGATTTTCATCCGCGATCGTCGCGCATCGCCGCAGCGTCTCGGCGCGTTCGGCGGCGCGTTCGCGCGCCTCGCGCTCTACGACGGCGTTCGGGACGGCGCCCTCCTCCTCGCTCTCCGATGATACCGCCCCATCGGCGTCGTTCGCGCCGTTTTCGCGCGGTTTCGCGCGCATTGGATTGCACTCCGGGCATCCGCAGTTGGACGCGTGCGTCGCGCGCGCGCGCACGACGCTCGGCGCGTGTGAAAACGGACACTGCGTTCCACCACCGCAACGACCTCGGGCGAAGAACGCGCACGGTTTGGACGCGCTCGCGGGTTTTGACGTCGACGGAGCGTCGGCGACATCGCGCTCTATGGGGACACCGACGTCGTCGTCGCGCGAACCAGCGGCGTCCGGCATGCCGCGAGTCGCGGTGTGCGGCGCGAGAGCGGGACGCGAGCGAGCGGGACGCGAGAGAACGTTCCGTTGCATCGCTAGGACTAAAGGCGCGCGTGATGAATGGACTAGCTATGACGCTAAGTAGAGGTCATTAATTTGAGCCATACCTGTCGCGCTCGCGCGGCGGCGCGGCGGACGCGACGTTTAGGATCGTCACACGCGACGACGGCGGCGTCGAGCGCGCGCCGGCGACTCGGGTACACGGCGCTGAACTTGAGCGTCGACGCCGCGACGAGAGCATCGAGGGCGTGCTCCCGACACTCCATGGACATTGTGCTCGTTGCAGTGGCGATGGCGCACAGGGCGTCGATGAGAGCGACGGCGTTCTGCTCCGTCGCGCCTTCGCTGCCGGCATCGTACAGTGCGGGCTCGGCGAGTCGCGCGCCGACGAGGAGGAGCGCCGCGCGCACGGCGTCGTCGTCACCGGCGAGCGTACCGACGGTGAGTGCGTGTAACACGTCTGGTAACAGCGGGAACAGGTTGAACTGCGAACTGAGTGCCACGGATGGGGCGACGCCGCTGGCGAGCTTGACGACTGCGTAAGATCTCGACAAGCGCTTCGCGCCCACGGCTTCGTACGCGCCCTTGATCAAAGTCGGCGCAACTTTCGTGAAGAAACGTTGACACGCGAGGAACTTTTCGCTCGCGTGAGTCGAAGACTTCAAACCTAGCCCGATGTCGCGATGCGCAGCGCTGAATCCCACAGCCATGCTCAACGCCATCGCCGCGCCTCTCGACGCTTCAGGCGACGAACTGTCGTCGAGAGCGCGAACGAGACACGAAACCAGCGCATCAGATGGCGACGAATCGTCTCGACGCATCGCTCGCGCGCGCAAGCACGCACCGAGAACGAAAGTCGTGCGCTCGTCCGTCAAGTCTTCCATAGGTGGCGCGAAGTCCACGCTCGGGAATTTGTGCGTCGCCGAACCGACGGCGGCGGCGACGAACATCGAGAATCCTCGGTCGCCGCGCGAGCGCGTTAATTCGTCGAGAGCGGCCACCATGTGTGTCGCTTCGAACGCCGCTTGCGGTCGTAGTCCACAAATCACCGCGCAAGCCATCAGCGGCTTTTCGCGCGAGAGCGCGACGGCTTCGGCGGCGAATCGCGCTTGCGTCGCGTCGTCACAATTCGCCACCGCGCTCGCGACGACGCGCACGGTGGACTCTGCAGTTGTGGCAGGATCACGCGCGAGACAAAATGTGGTGAGATCGGCGCACGCTCGCTGTGCTTCGTCGGATGAAACAAACCGCGTCAGTACACCGTCGTCGTCGCGGCACATCGCGGACACCAGATCCTCGGCATTCGGCGAACCAATCTCGATAGCATCACGCACAACGCCGCAAAACAATCGCGCGACGTCGTTTCGAATCATCTGATTTACTGCCGCGAGGGCGCAGAGGGCACGAATCGCTCGCGTCGCTTCGACGGTTTGCAAATTCGTAACTGTCACTTTGTCTGCAAGGCGAGCGACGGCGCCCGTCGACATCGCGTCAACGAGTTTTGCGTCCGCACCGCTCGCTGCGGCGACGAGCGCATCGATCGAACGCTCAATGCGCACTTCGATATCGGCCTCGGACTCGTTTACGTGTTGCGCCATCATCGCATCGAATAGCTTGCTCGCCACGGCGACTCGCGACTCAGCGCTCGCCAGACCGAATCTGTATGGAAACTTGCACAACATGTGCAATCCTGCTAAACCTAAAACGATGCCTTCGTCAAAGCTCGGGGATTCGATCTTTCCCAGCGCTGCGTCGGCAAACAGCCCCACCAACCGTTCACTTTCATCGTCCAAGACGCTCATGCGCACACTTGATTCGGCGTTCCGTTCGCAGCAATCCAACGCGCCGCCGAGCGCGGGCGTGGCAAGAATGAGAGCCAAGTACGCCGCTTTGGACGAATGAAGTCCATCTATTTCGCGTGGAATCTTCGCGGCGTCGAGAAGTGACTTTAAAGTGCCGTGTATGACCTCATGCGCGAGTGTGGGGGTCGCCGCGGCAACCGCACCGAGCACGCGACTCGCCGTCGCAACGACGAGTTTTCCCCTCGCCGCTTCTTCGCCGGACGACTTACTCCCACCGCCGCAACCACCGCCACAGCACCCCTCGTCTGAGGTCTCCATCGCGCACGCGCCGTCGACGTCATCCGACGAGCTGTCGTTCGCCATGCGACGCAAAGTCACTTCGGCGTCGCGCACGCATTGATCCGTCAACGCCGCGCGCGCGAGCGTGCCGCGAGTGAATTCGCTGGCAAACATCGTCGTCATCACCGCCATCGGCGTCGTCGCCTGCACGTCGTCGTCTTCTTCCATCTTCGTCGCGTTGGGATGCGCCAATGCGGCGCGCATGGCTTGCCAAACGATACCCATGTATTCTTCCATGACGCTCGCGCCGAAACGTTCGCCCATCGCGCGAACCGCGCGCGCGGCGTCCGCCATCTTCCCCGGACCTAGTTCAGGGTTCAAACTCTCCAACGCGTGCGCGACGGCCCACGGTGCGAATGTTGGTGACGCCGTCATCGCGCGTTCGACCGCCTCCGCGAGTTGGCGACGAGAAATCTTAATCGAATCCCCTCTCGGCGGCTTGAAACTCACTGGAAAGTAACTCGCCGCGACGTCGTACAATTCCTCCGCATTCTCCTCGTACACCGCCTTTCCACCCTCCCCGAACCGCTCAAACGCCCCTGGCAACAATGTCCACACCTCACACAATCCCAACACGCACCTAGGATCCTTCTCCCCATCGAACGCGCCGATTATTCTCGCCAACGCCTCGTTCGGCTCCCCGTCCCCCGCCCCGCGCGCGCACGCCCCAGCGTGCGCACTCCGCAGCATTTCGATCGCCAACCGCACGCACGCTTCCCTATCGCTTTGTCTCAACCCCTGCACGTCGCACTCCGCGAAAAGTGCCCTCGACGTCGCTTCGATCGCCTCCGCGTTCGCTCGCTTCACCAACGCCTCGGCGCCGCGCGCCGCGCTCGCCGTCGACGCGAAATCGCTCAACCTCGACGCGAAGAACGCGCTCAGCGTGCGCACCGCGCGATCATCCAGCGTCATCGCGCACTCTTCGGCGACGTGCGCGAGGATTTCCGTCGCCCGCGCCCGCGGCTTTGGCTCGGTCGCTGTGAGAAATCCTTCCAGGTCGACGACGACGTCTAAAACCGCGCGCGCGCCGTCCGCGATCGCGCGCGCGATCTCGGCGAGCGCGACGTCGTCCGCGAGCGATGTCGCGTCGTCGTCGCGCGCCGACGCGGCGCAGAACGCCGCGAGGGCGTCGCGCGTCGCCATTGTTCGACGCCGGAGCGTCGCAATCTGCGGCGACGGCGTCGTCATGTCGCGCGCCGAGCGCGTCTTCGACGCGCGCGAGGGCACCGACGGCGCGAGCGACGCCGTCGGCGATCGCGGCGACGTCGCGCGCGCGCCGACGCGGTCGAGCGACGGCGCGACGACGAGTTTGAGTCACCAACATCATCATCACGAAAGCGCGTCGAGTTTCAGCGGCGCGCTGACGCCGACGCCGTCGTTCGCGGACGACGTCGGCACGTTCAATGAAAAGTTCCAGTCGTACATGCGGAGCCTGACGCCGATCGAGTACTCGTGCGTGAAGGCGACGATGCACTCGAGCGAGGGACGAGCGCCGAAGCGACGGCACGTCGAACGATTGGTGCGAGCGACGTGGTGCGAAGACGCGACGCGACGGAGTGAGAACATAGAGATGATGCTGAAATCGTTGGCGAGAGTGGATGTGTTGCGAAGCTCGGTGTCGGCGCTGCGGATGTGTGGAGTGGTGCACGCGTTGCAGCAACACGGGAGCTCGTCGATTTTGCATCCGACGTACGCGTGGCGAGAAAAATTGATGGATGAGCCTTTGGAGGCGTATTCGAGCGATTTCGGGGCGCTCGGAGGGGCGAGACGCAAGGCGAGTGCGGAGTTTACGAAGGGTTTGGGGTTTTACGAGCGCGAAGGGTTCGACGCGTGCGCGGGGCTGGTGGCGCCGTACGCGGCGATGATTCGAGCGAAGAGTAAGTTTCATCGCTTCTTCGTGGCGTTTGAGAACAATTACTCCGTGGACGCACGCGTGGAGACGCTTGAGGACGATGATATCGGGATGCACGATCCAATTTCCTCGGTCAGTTTGTGCGCGCTCATCGCGGTGGCGGGAAAAGCGAGACGAGTCGTCGAGCTCGCCGCGCGACACTTGCCCGAAGCCGTCGCGGCGACGACGAACGAATTCGACAAGTTACAATGGACCGATCTCATCGGTTTCGTCGCGCGGTTGGCGTTGCGCGAGGCGGATTTAGCGTACGCCGCTGCGCTCTTCGTTGCGGCGACGTTGGCGGAAGAGAATAGGTTGTCCGAAGGTGACAACGAAAAGTTTCGCGCCGAGCACGTCGCGTTGCGAGAATGCTTTCGCGTGGCGTTACGCAAGGCGTTCCTGAGGCAGGAAATCGTGCATACGCTCGGTGAAACGGAACCAAAGTTCTTAGAGAAGGAGACGGATATTAAGGAGATTTTAAGCGCCAACGCGCCGGCTAAGAAACACGTGTTGGATCCGACGTTTGAAAACTTGATGGACGCCGATCTGGCGGCGCAGGCGCCGCAGATAATCGCCGTGGGGGAGATTCCGCCTCTGATCAAGTTCGACGACAATGATGACAACGAGCATTATAATCCGTTCGGCTTGGCGCCGCCGCTCGATTTGGGCGCGCGCCCCGGTCATCGTCGAAAACCCAGCGATTTTGATTTGGACGCGTTTGCGGCGCCGCTCGAGTTCACGCCGCTTCAAAGCGGGCCAGCGTCTGCTTCGACGTACGTCGATCCGTTCGCCGTGCGCACGCTCACCGATGCTTTAGACGAGAGCGAAAGCAAACGTTCGCCGCAGTCGACGCCATCGCCTTTGGCGCCGCAAAAGCCGCCGCGAAGCCCGATGACCACACCGTCGTCGCGACAAAACGACTTTGAAGAGATTCCACTCGACCATTTAGAGTTTGGTCGACAAATCGGTCGCGGCGCGTTTGGCGAAGTATTCCGCGGTAAGTATAGAGGAACAGACGTTGCCATCAAGCGATTGTGCGTGCTGAGCGACGTGAGCGACGAGCGCGGTTTGGCTGAGTTCAAGCGCGAGCTTTCTTTCCTCACGCGTTTGCGACATCGTCACATCGTGCAATTCATCGGCGCATCCACAGCACCGCCGAATCTATGCATCATCATGGACTACTGCGACAAAGGATCGCTATACGCGTACCTGCACAACCCGAACAAGACCCTTTCGGCGTTTAAGGTTCTGAAATGGATGAGCGAGGCCGCGAAAGGCTTGGTGTATTTGCACGCTTCGGACATCATCCACCGCGACGTCAAGTCTGGAAACTTGTTCATCGACGACGGCGGATCCATAAAACTCGGAGATTTTGGGTTGTCGAAATTTCACACCGGCGCGTCGACGAGCGGCGGCATGATGTCGCTCGTCGGCACGTACCAGTTCATGGCTCCCGAACTCCTCGAAGGCCAGCCTCGGTACACGACCGCCGTTGACGTGTACAGTTTCGCCGTCGTCATGTGGGAGTGTCTCACGCGCGAAGATCCCTTCAGCGGTTTATCACCGATGCAAATCGTCGCCGCTCTACTTCGCGGCGAGCGTCCGTCGCTCGATGACGCCTCAAAGTTCGCCGTGCGTCTTCCCGAAGAATACATCGCCGTCATCGCTCGATGTTGGCGCGCCGACGCCCTCGAGCGTCCCACGATGGAAGACATCGCCCCCGAGCTCGAGCGCATGTTCTTCGCCGAAAAGCGTCTCGTGATCGAGTCCAAGAAGCGCGCCGTCGAGGCCGCACCATCGCTCATGCCGTAGCTCCGTCGAAGCCGCACCATCGCTCGCGCCGTGGCTCGCGTCGCGCGTCGTCGTTGTATCATAAAATCACAAAGTAGCCACTCGCCCGCGCGCACGATGCTCGCGCGCGCCTCCGCTCGCCCGTGCGTTCGCGCCAGCGCCCAACGCGCGCCCGAGCAGTCCCGTCGCTTCGTCCTGCGCGGCGTCGCCGCCCCCGTGCTCGTCGGTTCGCTGTTAAACTTTGAGGGCGAGCGTCCCGGGTTGGGCGTGGGGTCGTTCAACGGCGTCTCGACCGGCCTCGCGCTCTGCCCGTCGACGCCGAACTGCGTCGGCACGGCGGACGAGTTCAACGACACGCTGCACTACATTCCGGCGTGGACGTACAACGACGAGGAGAAAATCGCGCGCGGCGGCGCGGCGAAGACGACGAGCGAGGCGATGCAGGAGCTCGTCGACGTCACGCTGACGACGGATTGCGATGGATTCACGCCGACGATCGTCGAGCGAACGGATGATTACTTGCGGTTGGAGTACAAGAGTAAAATATTTGGGTTCGTGGACGACGTGGAGTTTTGGTTCCCGAAGGATGTGGGCAACTCGAAGTCGCGCGTAGACTACAGGAGCGCTTCGCGTTTGGGACAGAGCGACGGCGACGCGAATCGCAAGCGCATCAAGACGCTGCGGTTGGCGCTGAGTAAGTACGGGTGGAAATCGGTCGGGTTCTCGTGATCGCGACGCGGTCGTCGCGGTGTAGTCTACATACATTTTTCTATGAACAAACAAAGTTTTGCTATCTCGTCCCCAACAGTCGCCGCGGGACCCGTCCCATGTGCGCCAACGAATCGTTCACCGTGGACGTCACTTTCGACGCCAACATCGCCAACGCCTCGTCCTCCTCGGCCTCTCGACGCGCCTTATCTTCGTCCCGATGCTTGAGTTTATACCACAACAGAAAACTCAATCCCGTCAACACGAGCAACACTAAAACACAAAACGCCCACCGCTGCATGCACTTTTCGCATCCGAGCTGCGTCATGCGCTTTTCACTCTTATCCATATCCCGCTCCATGTGCCCCGCGCTCGCGCGCGCGCTCAAAATCTTCTCCCGCTGATCGTGCAGCTTGCTCATAATGTTTTCTCCAGTCTGCGCGCTCTCCATCGCTGTCCGCGCCGTTTGCTCCAACCGATCCGCGTTCGCGCTCGACCGCTCCACGCCTTCGATCGCCGTCTTCCTCCGCGCGCGTTCGGCGTCGTTCCCGAGCAGCGCATCGCGCTCTCGTCCCGACATCGCGCCGGGTGTTGGCTCGACGATCGTTCGTTCGTTCGTTCGTTCGTTCGTTCGTTCGTTCGTTCGTTCGTCGACGTCGCGCGCGTCGCGCGCGGTCACGTCGACGTCACCGTCGACGTTATTTCGCGTCGCGTCGCGTTCGCGTTCGCGTTCGCGCGTCGCGCGTCGCGCGTCGATGTGCCGCGTAGCAAAAGTTGCGCTGTGGATTTTTAGTGTTGGCCGAGAGAGGACAAGAACCGACACATGGCTCTCTGACGTTCTCGACCGTTTTCGGCACACGACGACGCGCGCGACGCGCTAGGAGCGCGCGAGGGCGATGGAAAAAATAAGAGCGTGCGTCGCGGCGTGCGCGGTGCGTCCGCGGTGCGGAGCGGTGGTCGCGGCGTGCGCGCTCGCGGGGGGGTTCGGCGCGCTCTGGGGAAGGGTCGAGGTCGACGCGCTGAAGTTGTGGGTCGACGCGCGAGCGCGGGAGGAGGTAAAGACGTACGAAGACGCGTTCGGTGACTATAGGACGCAGGCGTTCGTCGTGACGGCGAAGCGAGCGCCGACGTTGGCGTCGAGGGAGGCGTTCTTAGAACTCAAGGACTGGCACGACTGGATGTACGGTTTGGAGGCGACGTCCGCGGCGGGGTCGTACACCCTGCACGATTTTTGCTACAAGTACGTCGATTCCGAACCGCACACGCCGTGTTTTCAAATAACGCCGTTGGATTGTTTCGCGGAAGGTGCGGTGAGCGCGCCGGGAGGGGCTGAGAAGAACGATGCGTTCGCGGCGTCGTACTCGGTTCGCCCGAGCGTGGCATCATTTGATTTCGAGAAAGATTTCAATCAGTCTTTCGCTCGAGGGTGCAAACAATGGTTCAATCTCGCGACTCCCTCGAAAGTACTGTTTTCGGGATTGCGAGAAGACGCGAACGGGTTAGATGCGATGCGCGTGGTGTTTCAAACGCGCGACGCCGCCTCGTTGGCCGCTCGCGGCGTGGTGCGAACGACTTTTACGCCGACGCAGGCGTCGGCGGTCGACGTGTTGGGCTGTCGCGCGGGGACGCCATCGTTGGAAGATTGCTCGTGCATAGAAACGTTTAATTTGTTTTCGGTGTTGGAATACGGTTGCGTTCCGGAGGGCGACGCGGAGCAGCCACCCACGTGCTGCGAGTATATGGCGAGACTACGCGAGCATCCGTGCGTCGAGACGTTGTGGATGAGCGACGCTACGTTGTTCGCGCTCGGGAATCAAGTGTTCACTACGTGCGGAATAGCAAGAATTTCGTTCGATTCGCAGTGTGTGAGACTTCCGAACGGAGAAACGTTACGCAAGTCTTCGACGAGTGGAATCGAAGACGATTACTACGAAGACTTGAGCGCTTCAACGCCAGTGACAAACGTCTTCGAGTGTGGATTCAAGCTACGTTCGCTGCAAACGAAATGTCCATTGATCGCCGAGGGTAATTACACGGCTGCGAGCGAGTGTTGTGCGAGCTTGGAGACTTTTGCCTTGTCGAAATGTCACTGCGGGGATCTTCACTGCGGAGGAAGATCGAGACCGTGCGAGTCCCTCTTCGCTCGCGATGACGTCGGACAAATCGTACAGTTTTGTACGCTGAGCGGATTCTCGACGCCTAGTTTCGATGTTTGCGGTAGGAATACGAGTGTTGTCACTCCACCGGCGAAGCGCGCGTCCAAATCTGCGTCAACGGCATCGACTTTGATTTGGGTTCCCGCACACGAACGCCGCGAACTCTCGAAAGAGGACGCTGAAGATTTACTGTTGGGTTGGGAATCACTTTGGCTCTCGCAAATCGACGCCAAAATTGCGAATTACGAGCACATTTCAATCGCTTACATGTCACAACGAAGTACTGAGGATATCATCGCCGCCGCGTCGAGGGGCGCCTTCGTGCTCCTCTTCATTGGTTACTTCACCGTCGCCTTTTACGTCGTGACATATTTCCATCTCAGCCCGAACGCTGCGTGTGGCCCTCGAGCAGCTGTCGAAGGCGTCTCTGTAGTCGCTTTAAGTACGTGGGCGTCTTTAGGATTGAGTGCCGCGCTCTCGCGAATCTCTGGCGTGACATTTAACGCCATCACGCTTCAAGTTTTGCCGTTCTTATCGCTCGGCTTGGGCGTGAATGATTTCTTTGTGCTCGCGTCGCACGCCGCGGCGGCTACGGCAGAACTTGAAGATTCATTCGTTGACGGTGATTCAATAAGTTCTAATGAAGACATACTCGTTCGCACTTTACGCGATGGTGGTACATCGGTGACACTGTCCAGCGCGATGAACTTTGCCGCGTTCTTGCTCGGCGCCATTTCGCCGGTGCCCGCGGTGAGAAACTTTGGTATCCAAATAGCGTGCGCAGTGGCATGCAACTACATCGTCGCGTTGTTGGTTTTCCCTGGCATTCTGTATCGACATCTCGAGCGACGCAGCGCATCTGAGGCGAGGAGGGTATCAGAAGACGTCGAATGCACGACACCGCTCCGTCGCGACTCTTCCTTTGCGAAGATTTCATCGGCGGTGTATGAGCCGTTTGTGCGGTGGCGTGAGCGTTTGATTGCTGCACCACGCGCAAGCACGGCGTTACGCCTTGCGGTGCTCGCCATGTATGGTGTCTTCGCCGTGTATTTGATCGCCGGCATTCCAACAGTACGCCTTGGACTCGAAATGCGGGACGTCATACCGAGCGATTCTTACATGGCGCCGTTCGTGGCGGAGATGGAGCATCGATTCGCCACGTATCCTGTCTTCGTCTTCGTCTCGAATGTCGATTTTGCTCGGTACGCCGTGGCGTTGCGAGAACTCGAGCGCGACTTTCTCGACGTCGCGCACGTCGACGCAACGCACGGGTCAACCAACTTCATGATTTACTACACCGAATACGCGGAATCGAGAGTTGCGGGCGGGCATTCGTGTTCGCTGAACGACACGCGTTGGTACTACGACGCCACGAGGGCGGCGGAACCTTACGATTCGTGCGCTGCGGACGCGCTCGACGAGAATCAAACGTTTACATGCATGGTAAAGTGCTTAGCACACGTACCTCAGACGCAATCGAAGCGGTGCGAATTCCACAAAGGCGCGAGCCGCGAGCGAAGTCGATGCTACTGCCCTCATCGACTGATTTACAACGAAGACGCATTCGTTCGCGAGTTCCCGGCTTTTCTCGCCGGCGGTCAGCGCGGCGAAATTTCGCGCGCGTTCACAACACTCGGAAGCAACGCGTCAATCGTCACGAGCGCCAGGCTGTTGTTTTACGTCGAAGACGTTTTCGACGTTGACGATAAACTCGCGCACATCCGCCAGGCTCGAAGCGCGTTGAAGAATTCTGACATCGTCGCTCGAGGAGGTGCCCGAGCCTTCCCATTCGACGTAGCGCTGTATGCGATGAACGAACAGTACTTGAACATCAAGTCAAACACGTGGCGAGCGCTCATCATAGGACTCGTGACGTCCACAATCATTATGTTCGTTGCTTTTCGCGGCGACGTTCGAGCGACTATGGTGGCCTCTGCGACGCTCGCGTTCACACAAGCTGAGCTCTTCGGCGCCATGGGTCGGTTCAATGTCAAGCTCAACGGCGCATCCATGGCGAACTTGATCATTTCGACCGGTGTCGTGAATGAATTCATCGCTCACATGTCCCGCGCGTTTTTCTCTTCCGACCGGCGCGCGGGCGCCGCCTTCGCATCCATCGCTCCCGCTTTGTTCAACGCTGGAGTGACCACGTTCCTTGGTGTCATCCCGAGCGCGTTCGCGCGGTACGAGTACTTCCGCGTGTACTTTTTCAGTCAATGGTGCGTGATTTTGCTCTTCGCCGTGGCGAATGGCGTCGTCTTTCTACCAATAGCGCTCAGTCTCTTCGCGTGAGCCCCGAGCGCCGAAAACCTCAAGGTCCTTGTCCCCATCTTCATCCTCACTTTCAAACGCGCGACATCATGTCGTCTGCCGCGCTCGCGGCTCGTCGTGCCGTCGCTTCGCCGTCGACGCAATGTTCCGCGTCGACGCAAACGCTCAAGCACCGCGTCATCGCGACGCGACGCGCTCGAGACAGTCGCCGGGCGTCCTCGGCCTCGGCTTCGGCGTCCGAGTCCGCGCAGCTTCTGCGCGGTCGTACCGTCGCGAACAAGCTCGCAGACACGTCGCTGTTCTTAATCGGTATCATGGGGTCCGGAAAGTCCACCGTCGGGGCGTCGCTGGCGAAAGCGCTCGGGTACAATCACTTGGACACGGATGAGCTCATCAAGAGCGTGACAAAGAAGACGCCGAGCGAGCTCTTCGCCGAGGCGGGCGAGAGCGAATTTCGCGCCATCGAGAGCATGATCCTCGCCGAAGTCGCGGCGTACAAGCGATGCGTCATATCTACGGGCGGTGGTATCGTGTGCGAGAAGACGAATTGGATGCACCTGCACAACGGCGTCACCGTGCGCCTGCACGGCGACTCCGAGCTCTTGGCGCGCCGCGTCCTCGCCGACGGCGTCGAAAAGCGTCCCTTACTCTCCGGCGACACCAGCGGCGAGGAACAACCGACGATCGATTCCATCGTCGCCAAGATCAACGCTCTGTTAGAAACGCGCGAAACGATGTACAAGCAGGCAGACATCACCGTCCCGCTCGGCGCGCGCGACGACGCCGACGGCGCCCCCGTCGACGTCGTCGTCGATCGTCTCTTGACCGCCCTTGAAGAGCGCGTCGAAGCTGACGCGGTTCAAAACAAATTACACAACGAGCCGCGAGAGGGCGACATCACCGTCACCGATCCTCGCGGCGAACTCGGCCCGAGGCCCGAGCGTCCGGGGCCGTAGGCCATTTCTCCTAAAATTCTTTGAGTTGTGATTCAACGCGACCCCTTAAATACGAGCGACTCCCCGTCATCGACGCCGACCTCGCGCGCGCGCCGCTGCCCTCAAAAGCCCTAACACGTGTGCTCGCGTCCGTCTTTTCCCGACGCGCCGACGCACGTCGCGCCCGCACGCGCACGCGAACGCAAGAAAGTTTTCCTTTCTTCCCACGCACCGCTCGAACGCACGCTCGGTCGATCCGTGTCGCGCGCACATACGTCGATCGCACAACCGATCGTCGCATCTTTCGTCGATCCATCCATCGTCGAACGTAACCTCCGTTTCGCGCGCTTGGACGCCGTAAACGCCGCACGACATGTCTCTCATCGTTGGAGATGATTTTCAACACATCATTCGCGTCCTGAACACCAACGTGGACGGTCGCGAGAAGGTGATGTACTCGTTGACGAAGATCAAGGGTATCGGCCGCCGATTTTCCAACTTGGTGTGCAAAAAGGCTGAGATTGATCTCGGGAAGCGCGCCGGTGAGCTGAGCGCGGCTGAGTTGGAATCGTTGATGGTGATCGTGTCTAACCCGCGACAGTTCAGGATTCCGGATTGGTTCTTGAACCGCAAGCACGACTTCAAGGATGGCAAGTTTTCGCAGCTGGTGTCGAACCAACTCGACACGAAGTTGCGCGACGATTTGGAACGCTTGAAGAAGATGCGTAACCACAGAGGTCTCCGACACTACTGGGGTATTCGTGTCAGAGGGCAACACACGAAGACCACTGGACGTGGCCGTCGTTAATTTTCTGCGAGACGTCGAGCGGCGTATTCGCCGCCCGGCAAAGCCGAAAACCCTTAGCGATATTAGATGCTCGTCGTACGATGTAGTACACTCCACACCATTCACAAATCGCCGTGACGCTAAAATAAAGCTAGATTACATCGCTAATTCGCTAGTTCGCGTCGCTCGGCGCGCCGCTCGCCTCGTCCACCTCGTCCGCGGGTGGCAGCGGGAATAACAGCTTGAGGCGATACGCGTCGCGCCCGCTCAAGTAGTACCTCGACAACGCCTTATCCCTGATGAATCCTAATGATTGATACAACCGCAGCGCCCCCTCGTTCGTCGTCTCTGCCTCTAACACGCACTCATCCGCGCCTCTTTCTTGCATCACGGCCAGCGCGCGCGACACGAGCTCGCTCCCGAGCTTCAATTTGCGCGCGCGCTTATCCACCACCAGCATCCCCACGTACCCCCGCATCATCTCCCGGTGCTTCTCGAGCTTACACACGATGACACCCACGCACTCGCGCGAGGACGAATCGATCGCCATGAAGCACAGCTCGGGCCAGTTGTTCAAGAAGTACCGGTAGGTGAAGATGGAGTAAGGTTCGCTGAGTTCTCGATCGATTATGCTCGCGATGAGCGGGAGCTGCGTGTCTTCATCGACGTATTGTTCGAAGAACACGTCGAGCTTCGTGGGATCGAACGCGCTCGCGGGAGAGGGCGCCATGAGGCGCCGCGTGCGGAGTGGCGTTGTGCCGACGCGCGGGAGGTTCGGGACGCTAAGGTGGCGACTTATTACAAGCTAAGATACTATTTCGTCGCGTACGCCATTTCGTCTTGCCCGGCGGCAACTTTTTTCAAAATTTCAATCACGGGATCGTGCCAGTTCTCCACGCGCTTGCGCATCGCGCTCCAATTCTCGCCGTGGCGAGGATCGGCCCGCGCGCAACGCTCGGCGACGGCTTGGGCGGCTTGCTCGCCCGCGGTTTGGAGTTCGAATTTGTAATACGACGCCCAGTGGTCACCAATGTCGGGTGCTATTGTCACCGCGCGGTTCCACCAGCTTCGGGCTTTGTCGAGTTTGCGGTCGGCCCAGAACAAAATGGCGATGGCGGCGATGATGTACGGATCGTTGTCGCACCGCCGCAACGCGTCGACAGATTTCGATTTCCTTTGCGGGCGAGGCGCAAATCGCACGGACTCGGCAAGGAGCAAACCGCTCGTTGGGCACTCTTGCAGTGCACGCGCGATCGTGCTCTCGGCGAGCTGGATGTTTCCGCTCTCGCGCTCTTGACGTACGGCGGCGAGCCACAAGTGTTCGTTGGAGGGATTCTTCGCGCGCGCGGTTTCGAGAATGATTCTCGCCTTGGACGCGTTCCCACTGCGCATCTCAAAACTTGAAAGCGCAATCCATAACGGAATCGCGTTCGGGCACTTCTTCGTGCCTTGCGTGTACGCGTGTCGGACTTGCTCGGCGCGCTTCTCCCCGGCGCGCTGTTCAAGTTGCCCGAGTTGCATCCAAAGTTTCCAAAACGTCGGAAACTTTTCGATGCCTTCATCGAGAAGCTTGCGTTCGGCTTTTTCATCACCCGCCTCGCGCTCGACAAGCGCAGATTTCATCCAAACCCGCGCACAGTCGGCCAAACGTTCTCGCGCCTTGGCGAGCAACATGCGCGCGCGATCAATTTCGCCGTTTTCAAACTCCAATTTGAAAGCCGCGAGCCAAATCTCTTCCGAGTCCGGGTTGGCGTCGAAGGCTGATTGTAAAATCTCGCGCGCTCGCGTGACGTCGCCGCTGAGCCAGCGCTCTTTCGCGCCCATGAGCCACAAGATTTCAGCGTTGGGGCAAAAAGTCACCGCCTTGCGCAAGACGGCGTCGACGGAATCAGGCGTACCGAATCGCTTTTCCAACATCGCCGCTTTCATCCACAAACCCTTCTTGTGCGAAAATCCTGAATCTAGCGCGTGCGCATAAATCGCGCGCGCGGTCTCGGCGCTCTCGCGCTTCATACACTCCTCCGCGTCCGCCTTCCAAGTGCGTTTTTTGTCCTCTTCCTCCACGCCTTCGCCTATGGTCGCCTTGACGATCGCCCGACACGTCGCAATCGACGGTGGTTCGGCTTTTTCAGCGATTTCCGCTTCTTTGATCCAACTCTCGCGATCGATGGTGACGCCGTGCGATTTGAGCGACTTGACCGCGCGCGCGATGATTTTCTCCACCATTTTTTCGTTCCCATTCGCCTCCTCGAGCTTCGCCGCGGTGATCCAAATCTGAGGCTCGCGCGGTAATGTTTCGCGTGCCTTGTTCAGCACCTTACGACCGTTCTCAGTGGTCTCCAAACGCGCCAGCGCGAGCCAAAGTTCGACGTGCTGCGGACAACATTCCGTCGCGCGCGCGAGCAACACCTTGGCGTCGTCCTCGGCGCTCAAGTCCACGAGCGCCTTCCACAATCGCACAGAATTCGGCACGTTCTCCAACGCTCGCCGCAACACGCGCCGCTTACGCTCATCTTCAATCTCTAATTGCGCCGCTTGCATCCAAATCTTCACCGAATTCGGCAACGTTTGCACGCCGCGCGCTAAAATTGCCTTGGCGTTCTCCGGCGTGTTCAACCGCGCCGCCTCGATCCACACGTCTTCGTTCTTCGGACACTCCTCGCACCCTTTTTGCATGAACACTCGCGCTTGTTGTAATTTACCCGCGAGTTCCTCCAAACGCGCCGCCGCAATCCACCCCGGGCCGTGCTTGGGGTTGGTGTTGATGACGCTCTTGAGCAGCAAACGCGCCTTTTTAATGTCAGAAATCTCCGCCGCGCTCGTGATCTTCTGCGAGCCTAAATCGGTCAAGTACCCCTTCGGATCGATCGTCGTTTGACCCGTGACGCTATCGCTTAATCGGTCGAGCTTCAACCCCAAAACCGTCCCTCGACCTTCGCCCACCGCCGTCAAGTCTTGCTCGCCGCCCGCGTCCGCCGCCGTGTTCACCGTCTCCTTCTCCGCCAACGCCTTGGCCAGCAGCGTATCGGGCGCGGGCATGAACCCCACGTTCAGTTTTTTCTTCTTGATCGTGTAGTCCCCGATATCCGGAATCGCGTCCCACTCCGCGTACGACACGTCCTTCAGCCCGCGCTTCAAGTCGCGAAACGTCTCCACGATTTTCGGATTCTCATCCCTAAACTTTTCCATCTGTTCCCTCTCCCGCCGCTCTCGCGCGTCCCTCCGCCTCGAGTCCATCCTCTCATCGATCTGCGCCCATATCTCATCCGCCTCCGCGTCGTCGTCGTCGTACGTCGACGCGTCCCGGCCGAACAATCCGTCTTCGCCGCCGTCGCCGCTTCTCCCGCCGTCCTCGTCTCGCTCCTACTCGCGCGCGCCGTCCTCGTCAGTCGTTCGCCGGCATCATCCGCGCGCGCGTCCATCGCATCGCGCCTCCGTCGCGTCGTCGCGTCGTCGCGTCGTCGCGTCGTCGTCGTCGTTTCGTTCCCGCACCTTGTCCCCCGCCGCCGCGACCTGTCCCGGCCCGATGTCGCTCCGCGTCGTGAACCCCGCGGCGCCGCGACCGAGTCCCGGGACGTAACCCGCGGGCGCGGGCGCGTCGCCGAACGGCGCCACCGGCGCGCGAAGCGCGCGCGACGCTTGGTTCGACATGGATTCGCGCGTCGTCGAATGACGCATCGATCGCGACGCGTTCGCCGCAGATCGCGGCGCGCGCGATGTCGAACGAGAGCGACGGCGAGGACGCGCGCGCGACGGAGGATGAGGTGCGCGCGATCGCGGCGCGCGGGCGCGAACGCGCGCTTCGAGACGACGCACGCGGACGATGCGCGATGCGATGCGTGATTGGACTGACGGCGTCGGTTTGAACGCGCAGGTCGACGACGCGCGCGACGACGCGCGCGACGAAGAGGACGACGACGAGGAAGACGCGGACGTCGACGAGGCGACGGGGAATTACTTCGGACGCGCGGCGAAGGCGCCGCCGGCGCCCGAGGGCGCGAATCCGTTCGCGGCGAGCGCGGCGACGCCGTCGGACGACGTGAACGCGATGATCGAACAGGCGAAAGCGCAGGTGGAGGCGCAGCGGGCGAAGCGAGAGATCGAAGAGGCGAAGGATCGGGAGCGGGAGCGACGGGCGTTCGAGGATCAGGGGCGGGAGTACGTGGCGAGGAGGAAGCCGGGGGAGGCGAGCGAGTCGCCGGCGAGCTCGTCGGGCGGGAGGCGAAAGGTGGTCAAGGCGAAGCGACCGGGACAATCGCCGTTGGGTGGAACCGGGGACGGTGGTAAGACGACGTCGAACGCGTTCGCGGGGTTCGCGGCGCTCACGGGTGGGGCGAAGAGGGAGGACGCGGACGCCGGTCGATCGAGCGTGTTTTCGCGGCTGAGCGGCGCGCCCGTCGAGGCGGATGACGACGACGACGCGCGCGAGGCGAAGGCTGAGAAGACGAAACCGGCGGGGTTATTTTCGTTTCCCACCGCGGCGCCGTCGACGAGCGCGGAACCGGCGAAAGCGGCGACGTTTGGATTTTTCGCGCCGCCGCCGTTGACCAAGGACACCTTGCACACCCAGCGCACGGCGAAAATTAAACTCACCGAGAGCGACGACGACGACGACGACGACGCGAAGAAGTCCGCGCCCGCGCCGCCGCCGACCGCGTTAACGAACGCGCCGCCCGCGAAGGCGGTGAAAAAAGTCAAGACCGCCTTAGCCATAGAACTCGGCTTGTAAACGCGCGCGCGTCGCAGTCGCAGTCGCGTCGCGGTCAAACTGCACTTCAAACCATGCCGCGTAAAAAGTCAAAGCCCGCGCGTTGGGGGCTGTTCATCGCGCCGACGCGTAAACCCACTGACCCGTGCGACCGGTGCGAAGCGCCTGCCCTCACGACGACGAAACGAGCGGAACGAGACACACAGACACAGAAGCAGAGCGCCGCGCCGAGGCCGAGGCCGCGGCGCGACGACGCGAGTCCGCATGGGAGGGGCGACGTCACGCGCGTCGCCGCGGCGGCGTCGACGCGCGGGTACCCGTCACCAAATATTAACGCGCGATCGCGCGGAGGAGTCGAGGGCGAGACGTCGGCGACGCATCGGACGACGTCGAAGGAGACTGGTCTCGTCGAGAACGTCGATACGGGATCAGCGCGGTCAATGACCAAATTTCCAATCTCACGGCGCAGCTTCAGAACGCCACCGCCGCCTACGGCGTCGCGATCGAAGAAAGCTAGGACGGAGCAGATGGTGAATGTGGAGGCGCCCGAGACGCCGCGGGGTGTTTCGCCGCCGCCGCCGCCGCCGCTGCCGCCACCGTTCGAATCCGAGCCCACCGCCTTTTCTCGCGAAGACTTTCAGGCGCTTCCATCTCGTATCGAGGCGATTCGAAAAGAGTCCGACGCGCGGGCGTCAGAGATTGCGCATCTGCGCACGGTCAATCAGCAGTTACGCGCGGAAATTCGCAAGGAGAAAGCTGCGCGAGAGGAGACCGAGGCGATCGCGAAGATGCGTGCGAATGGCGAAGAGCGCGAGTACGAGGCGCAAATCTCAGCCCTGCGGAAAAACGTGGAGCGCCTGCGCGAGGATTACAATCGTATTCAAGCGGAGACGGAGAACGTGCATTCGCACAATGAATCGTTACGAGATATAAAGTTGGCATACGCGTCGTTGAAAGGCGCGTGCGTGGTGCTTAATGAAGAGAAAAAATCGTTTTTAACCGACCGCGACGAGTTGAAACGACGTTGCGACTCGTTGCAACGTCATTTGGTTGACGCACTCGAACGATATGAAAAATTGGATGCGGAGAAGACGTCTTTAGAAGGCGAGAATGAAAAGCTCAACTACGATGTGGAGTTACTCTCCTCTGCCGAGACTGAAAATGTGCAACTGAAGTCGAAAATCGCCGAGTTGCAAAAGGAGCTCGCATCGTGCTCAGACGCCGAGCTGCGAGACGAGGTGAAGCGCTTGACTGTGGAGAACAAATCAATTTCTGAAATGTCCAAGTCACTCAAATCCACGTCCGAGCAACTCAGGAGGGAAGTGGAGGAGTTTAGAGTCGATGCGGCGCGGAAAATGAGAGAAATCCCGTCGCTAAAGATGGCATTAGAGCGCGCGCAAAGTGAGCTCCAGGCGTCTACGACTGAGCTCGCTCTACGAACCAAGTGTTTGAGCGCGAAGGATGAAACGATTGCCGTGTTGATGAACAAGCTCCGCGACGCCAACGAAGACATCGAACAGTGTAGTTTACGGTCGGAAAAGCGCAACTCTGAACCGAATACTGGATGTCCTAAAGCACTCCAACTAGAGACGACTCGATACCGCGCCGCTTTCATCGCAGCCCGAGCAACGAATGAGACGTTCAGAGTTGAGACATTGAAGCAACTCGAAGCCACGAAAAAGAAACTTCTACAAGAGCGTCTCAACGTCAAGCTTCTCGAAACCGAAAATCGTACGCTCAAGGAAAGCCGCGAGTTGACGGACAAATCGGTCGAAAACTTGGTTGAAAAAATCAAAGTCGACTTGGCGCACGATCTCAGCGAAGCGCTCTCGGCGGCGCGAGATCTCAGCACTGCCTCACAGCGGTGTGCAGATCGATGCTCGAAGGAGCCAGAGGCGAAGAAGGAAGCTAAAGATCCAAAGGCAAAGAAGGCGCCGGAACCCAAGGTGGAAGTTCCAGGAATGAAAAAGCCGCTCAATGCCTTCTTAGCGTTCTCGGCGGACGAACGCCCGTCAGTCAAGGCGGAAAATCCAACCTTTAACTTCCGCGAAGTCGGCAAGGCGCTCGGCGAGCGGTGGGCCTCGCTCGATCCAGAACGCAAAGCCAAGTACGAGAGCGATTGGAAGACGGCGAACGAGGCGTACACTGCCGCGCTTGCAAAAGCTCGCGGACACTTTGGTAGCGTCCAGCGAATCGTCTAGCTAACCTTAGATAAACCGACGCCGTGAAATGAACGAAACGAGAAACCGCTCGCGGTCCAACCGCCGCGCTCGCCGCGCCGCGCCGCGCCGCACACACCCACGCGCAAGCGGTGGTCATGACCGCGCGAACTCGCCCCCGCGCGCGTCCAACGCGTAAACGCGCGTTCCTCGAGTCGTGTGTGGTGCTCGCGTCGTGTGCGGTGCTGTGTACGCGCGCGTCGAGCGCGCGCGCGGAAGATCTTCAACGAGGATCGACTTCGAACTCCATCGGTCGTTCGCTCCTCGCGGGCTCGAAATACGATCGCGGCGACGACATCGCGCTGTTCGCGAACAAGGTTGGACCTTTTCACAATCCGAGTGAGGTGCGTGCGCGGTTTCGCGCGTCGACATCGTAGTGGAAAAATCGAACGCGCGCGCGCGGCGAATTGATTAATCCAAACGCGACGACGCGGTCGAAATGTCTTGTGAATGCGCGCGAACGCGCGTCGAGGGAGATGCGGATGCGAACGTTAAGACTGACTCGAATTCGCTCGTCGCGCCCGGCTCGTTCGCGCAGACATATCAGTATTACGATTTCCCGTTTTGTCGCTCGCCCGAAGGCGTCAAGCGCGAGCGAACGGATTTGGGTGAAGTACTGGGTGGGGATAGGCTCGCCAAGTCTCCTTATGAGATAGAATTTGGCATCGATAAGGAGAATGTGGACTTGTGCACGCAGTTTTTAGAGCGGAAAGAGGTGGAGAAGTTTCGCCGGGCGGTGAAGAATGACTACTACTTTCAAATGTCGTTCGACGACTTGCCGATTTGGGGATTCATCGGGAAAGTGGAGAAGATCATGCGCGGGGGGGCGGCGGCAGAGAACAGGTATTTCTTGTTCACGCATGTGCACTTTGAGATTTCGTACAACGAAGATCGAGTGATTGAGATCAACTTGAGTACGGATCCATTGAAGACGGTAGATATCACGGCGGACGAGGCGATGTCGATGCGGTTTTCTTATAGCGTGCATTGGAAACCGACGACGACGGCGTTTAAGGATAGAATGGATAAGTACTCGCGGTATTCTTTCTTACCCGAGCACCTGGAGATTCATTGGTTTAGCATCATCAACTCGTGCGTGACGGTTATTTTGATGATGGGCTTCTTAGCGTCAATTTTGTTGAGAGTGTTGAAGAATGACTTTGTCAAGTTTGCGCGAGACGAAGAAATGTTGGAGTCTCAAGAAGAGTCCGGTTGGAAGTATGTGCACGGCGATGTGTTCCGATTCCCGCGGGGCAGGTCGCTGTTCGCCGCCATAATAGGCACTGGAACGCAACTCTTCTTTCTCGTCATCTTCGTCTTCATGTTGGCCCTCGTTGGCGCGTTTTACCCGTACAGCATGGGTGCAGTCACCGCGGCATGTTTGATCATGTACTCGCTCACCGCAGGCATCGCAGGCTACGTCTCGGCGAATACGTACAGACAAATGGGTGGTGAAAACTGGGTGCGAAACGTGCTGTTGACGTGCGTCTTGTTTTGCGGCCCGCTCGGCGTGTTGTTCTCGTTTTTGAACACCGTCGCCATCGCGTACAGGAGCACGGCGGCGTTACCTTTCGGTACCATCGTACTCATCGTCTTGCTTTGGGCCATCGTCACCATTCCTCTCACCATCGTCGGAGGCATAGCCGGTAAAAACGCCAAGGCAGAGTTCAACGCGCCGGTGCGAACAACGAAGTATCCGCGCGACATCCCAGCGCTGCCATGGTACCGCGCGACGATTCCGCAGATGTGCATCGCGAGCTTCTTGCCATTCAGCGCTATTTACATCGAGTTGTTCTACATTTTCGCTTCGGTTTGGGGACACAAGGTGTACACGATTTATAGCGTACTCTTCGTCGTCTTCGTCATTCTCATCCTCGTCACGGCGTTTATGACGATTTCGCTGACGTACTTTCAGCTCACCGCGGAAGACCACGAATGGTGGTGGCGTTCGGTGCTGTGCGGTGGCAGTACCGCGATCGCGATCTTCGGTTACGCGTTCTATTATTATCATTTGCGAAGCGACATGACGGGCTTTTTGCAGAGCACGTACTACTTCGGATACATGGCCATTATTTGTTACGGTTGGTTTTTGTTGCTCGGCACCGTCGGGCACAAGGCGAGCCTGCTCTTCGTGCGTCACATTTACCGAGCGATCAAGTGCGATTAGATGATGATTTAGAATGAAACTCCAGTGTACAATATTATATTCAAGCGAGAGCTGCTTCACGCACCTTTTTCCTCTGCGAGCGCCGACACGGCGGCGAGCGCGGAAATTGCCGCCGTCTCCACGCGTAAACGCAACGACCCTAAACCAACCGGCCGTGCGCCCGCCGCGATCATCGCCTTCAACTCTTCGTCCGTAAAATCTCCCTCGGGCCCGATGACGATCCGTCCCGAGCGCAAGTCTAGTCCCGAAGCGCGCGCGACGTCGGCGATGGGCGGCGCGCCCGCCGCCGCGAGCAACGTCAACCGCTCGCCACAATCTTTCGCGATTTCTTCGCAAAGCGCCTCGACACCGATCGGCGGCGCAACCTGTAAGCCGTACACGCGCAAGCTTTGTTTACTCGCCGCGTGCGCGACGCGCCCCCACCGACCCTCGCGCCCGCTCGCCGTCGAGCCGTCGTCGTCGCCGCCGCTCGCGCGTCGATTCCCCGACCGCTTCTTATCCCCGTCCCTATCCCCACCCCCGATCGCCCCCGATCGCGTCGTCAACAACGGTACGAGCGTGCGCGCGCCGAGTTCCGCGCACTTTTCGACCAACCAGTCCCCTCGTCCGCCCTTTAATCCGCCGAACGCGCTCGCGACGTCCCAAGCCGTCCCGCTCCCGAGCGCGTCCGCCACCATCTCCTCCACCTCCACCGTCGCCCCCACGCCGTCCACGGCGCACAGCCTCGCGATGCCGAGCGTCCCTCGACCGTCGCACACTTCCAAACGATCGCCCGGTTTCAACCGAAGCGCCTTGGTGGCGTGTCGCGTCTCCTCGCGCGAGAGCGTCACCGCGGCGCCGCGCGCAAAGTCCGCGTCCACGTAGAACCGGTGAAGAGACGGCGCGTGCAGGCGCGCGAGATCATCGTTCGTCGCGCGCGTCGCGCCGCCGCGCGCGGCGACGGTCGACGCGGGCGCGAGCCGGTGTTTTCCGAGGCGAGAAAAAGTGCACTTTTGTCCCGAAGCGCGCGCGCCGCCGGCAATTTTCACGCGCGCGCGGGCGTCGCGCGCGCACGCGCGGGCGAGCGCGATGGCGCGCGTCACTTCGCGCGTCGCGAGCGAGCGCGACATGGCGAGTCGGCGTGTGGTGGCACGGTAGTGTTACAAACGCGCGCGCGGCGGTTGGAGTCGGACTCGGCCGAGCGCGACTAAAAGAAGCGACCGGCCAAGACGACGACCAAGACGGCGACGACGACGGAGGAATTCGTGCGCACGAAATCCACGGCTTCGTTGGCGCGATTGGTGGCGATCGTGGCGCCGGCGCCGACGGCGATGCCGAGGAGGAATAAAAAGTAGGCGGACCAGTCCGGGAGCTCGCGACCGGCGATGAAGGTGCCGTGGGGCGGCGGACACGCGAGGTCGCCGCGCTTGAAGCCGGTGCCGAGGAGAGAGAGCTGAAATCTTGGAATGATGTGCGCGCAAAGCGCGGATTCTTTGATTTCGGCGGTGGCGAGCGCGTGGCGGGCGCTGACAGTGGTGTAGTGGTTCATGAGCGTGTGCACGATGCCCGTGGTGACGTGTTCGGTGAGATTGAAGCGCGTCGACGGCTCTTCGACAAAGTCGTCGTCGCCTTCGTACTGCACCGCGGACCAAGCGCCAGAGATTGAATCGGTGAACTTGTCGAGCGAATCCAAAAGCGCGAACCGACGCTTCTTCTCTACGATGAGGGCGTCGATTTTCGCCGTCGACGCTAAATAATCGCTCAGGCGCGCGGCGCAGCGGTTGACGCGCTTCTCCGAAAGCTTCATCTTTTCTTCCATGTCTTGGCACAAAATTTTACCATCCGACGTGTCCATGTTCGCGTCGTACGAGCACAAGCTTTTCGCTTCGGTGCTCAAACCTTGAAGCTCGCCCAAGACGGCGTTCATGGCGTTGACGACGTCCAACATATCGCTCGTCGAATCCAACAGCGTCGGCCCGCGCACGAACGCTTCCATTCGATCCGACATCAATCCCACCGCGACGCCTCCGTGATTACTTCTCAGCTCCTCGAACGCGTGCCCGATCGACGTCTTCAAGCGCGAAAGCTCCATCTCTAACATCGTCAAGTCGTCCCCGGCGCCTCCCGCCGCGCGCTTCGCTCGCGCCCTTTTCAACTTTTCCAGCACTTCCAAGAACCGTTTCAGCGCCCCATCCGCGCGCGACACCATCATCGTCCGTTCTTCCTTGCACCGCGTCTTCCACGCTCGATTCATTTCGCGTTTACATTTCGTCTTCGCCTGCGCTCGCGTGTCCTGTTCGCCGCACAGCGACCGCGCGTGTCTCTTGCACGCCTTCGACTCCTCGCGCAGCGCGTCGCACACGTCCGCGCGGTATCGACACCCGATCACTCGCACTCCCGTCAGGTTCACCGGCGCGCGGAACGGCGCCGCGTTCAGCGGCGCCGCGCACCGCTCGCACTCGACGTCTTCGGGACACCGCAAGCCGTTGGTGTTGAACACGCCCGAGGCGTTCACGCTCGCGCGTCGCGCCCCCTCCGCGTCGCGCGCCATCGCTGCGTTCGACAGGTCGCGTTCGCGCGCCGTCAGTCCGATATCGCGCCGTCGCGTGTCGCCGCGCTCGCGCGCGTCGACGCGCATTCGCTCGACGCGCGCGTTCCCCACGATCGTTCCCTCCGCGCGCGCGCGCGCCGTCGTCGAGCCGCCGCGACGCGTCGCGACGCGCGCCCTACGTCACGCACCCAAGCCGCACGCGAGCGCGAGCGCGAGCGCGCGTCGAACCGACCGACCGCGCATCGCCGCCGCCGCGAGTCGCGCTCTGCCGCGCGCCGACGCCGACGCGCGCGAAACGAATCGACACGCGCGCTCGAAGCAAAGAACCAAAGATACAAAAAATACAAATCAAAATCCATCGTCGCTCGCGCCTAATCCCGCGCGCACGGTCACCGTGACGCCGCTCGCGTACGCCGCGTCGACGTCCGCGTCGTCCCGCTCGACCGCGTCCCCGACCCCTGTCGCCGCGCGCGCGTCCTCGTCGTCCACCAAACCGAGCGCGACGCGCTCCGCGTCTTTCCGCGCCTTCCTCGCCGCGATTCGCGCGAGGCGCGCGCGCTGCTCGGCGTCGTGCTGCGCTTGCTTTCGTCGTCCAACCTTGCGCTTGCGGTACCCGGTGACCCAATCTTTACGCTTCGCGTCGTCGAACGTCGCCTCGCCGAACGCCGCGGTCGCGCTCTTGTGTCGCGCCGTGCTGCGTTTGTCGCGCTTGGCCGTGCCCGTGCCGCTCTTCGGTCGCTGATGGCGCTTCTTGGGCGAATCTTTCGGTTTCGGTTTCATTTCGGCGCGGCGAGGTGTGCCGACGGCGCGTCGCACGCGCGCGCGATTCGCGCGCGCGGCGCGGCGTCG
>Ga0181599_1000466_pt1 | contig 42144 bp, 32 predicted proteins | sample 041ome_3_FD_148658 | JGI IMG/M metagenome (GOLD analysis project Ga0181599, IMG submission 148658) | Coastal salt marsh microbial communities from the Groves Creek Marsh, Skidaway Island, Georgia - 041405US metaG (spades assembly) | ecosystem: Environmental > Aquatic > Marine > Intertidal zone >...
GTATAGACACACACAAAAAACACACACACACACGTCTCGTACCCCCAAACCATACCCACATAGCGCTATACCATACACAGTATACGTAGCCTCACGCCGGTTGTCCGATCATCCCCGGTCGCATCATGGTGTATACTATCTCCTATGCCCTCATGTCACATACTCCACATACACATACGCCCGTATAGACACACACAAAAAAACACACACCCGCGTGTCCCTACTCCCGGGCGCGCACCCCCATTTATGCATCACACGCACGCAATATGGCCCCTCTCGCGAGGCACCCTCTCGCGCATCGGGCGCCTTTTCGATGGCCATGGGCGCGGCACTCCGCGACGCGCACAGCCGCGCCGCACGACGCGCGACACCGAACGCACCGGTCGGTTTTCGCCGCACAAAAATTGTACGCACGCGAACGCGCAGAGCGAGCGCGCAGAGCACGGTCGCGTCGCGTCGAGACGCACGCGTGACGGTTGGCACCCCAACCGGCGGATTTGCATTGAAGAGGCCTCGTGTGGATTAATTCATGATGATTGGGACTTTAGGCGCGGGTTGCGCGCCGGTACGGGCGCCGTGGACGATGGATACGTCGCGGCGGGGTGTGCGGGGGTCGTTGGTGACGCGCGTGGTGCGTGGACCGGGGATGTTCGCGGGGCTGGGGGCGCGCGCGGGCGAACGCGCGCGCGCGCGAGGCTCCTCTTCGCGTCTTCGCGCTTCTTCGGCGTCTTCTTCGTCGTCGTCTTCTTCGTCGTCGTCCGTGGATGCGTCGAAGAAAACGACGGGGAAATTATCGCAATCGCCGTCGGCGAGCTTACCGAAATCGGTGTATACCTTTGGTAACGGTCACGCAGAGGGTGATAAATCCATGAAGTCGCTCTTGGGCGGCAAGGGTGCCAACCTCGCGGAAATGTCGCGCGTGGGCTTGAGCGTGCCCCCTGGATTCACGGTGACCACGTCCACGTGCGCGTCGTATCACGACAACGCGCGCACGATACCACCGAGCGCGTGGGATGAAATGCTCGCGGGCGTGGCGCACATTGAAGGCGAGATGGGATTCGGGTTCGGCGACGCGGCCAAGCCGCTTTTGGTGTCGGTGCGTTCGGGCGCGGCGGTGAGCATGCCGGGGATGATGGATACGATTTTGAATCTTGGTTTGAACGATGACGTCGTCGAAGGGTTGGCGGTGAAATCCGGCAGCGCGAGATTTGCGTATGATTCGTACAGACGGTTATTGGATATGTATGGATCCGTGGTTATGGGTATCGAACGCGAGAAATTTGAACACGCGTTGACGGCGTTCAAGGCGTCTGTCGGCGTCACGCGCGACGAAGATTTATCCGAATCCGACTTGCGCGGGGTGTGCGATGCGTACAAAGCCATCTATGCCGAAGAGAACTTATCGTTCCCGCAAGATCCGTACGAGCAACTGCGATTGGCGACGCACGCGGTGTTTGATTCGTGGCAAAGCGACCGGGCGAAAAAGTACATGGCGATTAATCAAATCGTCGGCGTCCGCGGGACGGCGGTGAACGTTCAAGCCATGGTGTTCGGGAACATGGGGCAAACGTCCGGTACCGGAGTGTTGTTCACGCGAAACCCGAGCACTGGGGAGAACGTGCTGTACGGAGAGTATCTCGTCAACGCTCAAGGGGAGGATGTCGTGGCGGGCATTCGCACGCCCGAGGACATTTCGACGATGGAGCGCGCGCTTCCGGATGCCTACGCGGATCTCGTACGAAACACGCAAATTCTCGAACGTGAATACGGTGACATGCAAGACATTGAATTTACGGTGCAAGAATCAAAGTTATACATGTTGCAGTGCCGTTCGGGGAAGCGAACGGGCGCGGCGGCGGTGAAGATTGCGGTTGATTTGGTCAACGAGGGCGCGTGCGACGAACGTCGGGCGATTACGCTCGTCGAACCGACGCACGTGGATCAATTGCTTCATCCGCAGTTCAAGTCTGAAGAATCGTACAAGGCGAATGTGATCGGCACCGGTTTGCCTGCGTCACCCGGCGCCGCGGTTGGTCGTGTGGTGTTCTGTACGGAGGATGCGGAAGCCGCGAAAGCGCGGGGCGAACCGTCAATCCTGGTTCGCGCCGAGACGTCGCCCGAAGATGTCGGCGGTATGAATGCCTCGGAAGGCATCTTAACCGCACGCGGTGGCATGACTTCACACGCCGCCGTCGTCGCGCGTGGATGGGGTAAACCTTGCGTTTCAGGCTGTGGTGACATCTCCATCGACGAACACGCCAAGACGTTTACGTTGGGCGGCGTCACCGTCAAGCAAGGCGACTGGATTTCGTTAAACGGCTCCACGGGCCAAGTCATCTTGGGCGCTGCCGAGCTCGCCGTCGCCACTCAAAGCGAATATCTCGAAACTTTCATGTCATGGGTGGATAAATTCCGTACCATGCGCGTCTTGGCGAACGCAGATACGCCTGCGGATGCCGCGGCGTCTCGCGCCAACGGCGCCGAAGGCATCGGCTTGGTGCGCACCGAACACATGTTCTTCGGCACTGGCGAGCGCATTCGTGCCGTTCGTCGCATGATTTTGGCCAAGGACACGCCCACGCGCAAATCTGCGTTGGATGACTTGTTGCCGTACCAGCGCGAGGATTTCACGGGCATCTTTAAAGCCATGAGTGGCTTGCCCGTGACGGTTCGTCTGCTCGACCCGCCGTTGCACGAATTCCTCCCCGAAGGCGGCGTGGACGAAGTCTGCCAAGTCTTAAGCGAAGACACGGGCGAAAGCGAAGAAGACATCGCGGAGTGCATCGAAAAGCTCGCCGAGGTGAACCCGATGTTGGGCTTCCGTGGATGCCGCTTGGCAATTACGTTCCCAGAGATTGCGGAGATGCAAGTGCGCGCCATCATGGAAGCGGCGTGCGACGCCAAGCGCGACGGCGCTGATCCGGTTCCGGAAATCATGATTCCGCTCGTCGGTACCGTGGAAGAACTCAAGCAACAAACGACGCTGGTTCGCGCGGTGACGAGCAAAGTATTCGCTGAACGAGGGATGGAAATTGCGTACAAGGTGGGCACGATGATTGAAATCCCGCGCGCGGCGCTCCTGGCTGATGAAATCTCCGCGCACGCGGATTTCTTCTCTTTCGGTACGAATGATCTCACGCAAATGACGTTTGGGTACTCTCGCGACGACGTGGGTAAATTCTTACCATCATACATCGAAAAGGGTATTCTCAAGTACGATCCGTTCGAGGTCATTGATCGTAAGGGTGTCGGCAAGCTTGTAACGATGACCGTCGACGCCGCCCGCTCGACGCCGACATCCGCCGTACAAAAGTGCGGCATCTGCGGCGAACACGGCGGTGATCCGCAGTCTATCGAGTTCTTCCAACAATCTGGCTTGGACTACGTCTCGTGCTCGCCATTCCGCGTGCTCATCGCGCGATTGGCTGCGGCGCAAGCTGCAGTGAAGGGCGAAGACGCCGCGAAATAAACTGTATAAAATTCCCGAGTAACTTTACGCCGCGCGGCTTTGCTTTCAACGTCGGAATTACCGCGACATATGAACAACCAAAGATGCACCCGCCCGCACGAAACAGCTTTCGATGTATACTCTTGTGTACCTTTTAATGAGACAATATTCCCAACGCATGCTAAAATTATACAGAGATCTAGTTACCACGCGAGACGCGGAGTAGGGCGAATGAAAAAGAGCTCTTCCCGTGTTTGTTAAAAGCAAATATTCTACTAGGTGACAAGCGCATTCTAAACACACCGTCATCGTGATTATCATCGAGTATCTCCCACACCACCTCAGTGCACTCAACAGCGCACCATTTCTTAACGGTAACGCTTGAGCGAGAGGCGGTTGTTGTTGCGCCACGTCGCGCGCTTGGACGGGCGCGACTTGGTGTAGTTGTGCCCCTTGCCTCGCAAACCGCGGTACTTGCGGCCAGCAGACGTCAAGCCGCGCATCTCGCGGTGCTTGTGCGTCGGGTTGCAGATCCAGTTAATACGCGGATCGTTTCTCACGCACTTGTGCATCGGGTCAACCATGATGATTTCATAGTACTTGTACACCGAATCTTGGTTCAACCAGTACGAGTTCAACACGCGCAAGGCGCCGCAACGACGCGCGGCGCGCTCCTCAGCCACCGAACGCAAGTTACGCGCAAACTTGAGCTTGGTGATACCGCAGTGCACGGGCTTACCGTACACGATACCCTATTACGCCGCGAATGAAAACACAACAGGTCAGTACGCGCGAACACCCGCCCGCGTATTCGGGGCTTTAGGGCCACCCGGTTCACGCGCGGCGCGGAGCTCACCCCCCGCGTCGCGATCACCCCGAGCCGCGCGCCGCGAACGGCGACAAGACACGCCACACAAAACACATACCTTGCTCACCGGTCGCTTACGACCACCACGACGCACGCGCGCGCGGTAGATGCAGAACCCTTGCTTCGCCTTGTACCCCAAACGACGCGCCTTGTCCGGTCGCGTCGGGCGCGTCACGCGGCAGATGGATGGCAATTGGCGGTACTCCCACACGCGGATACGCTGGAGGAAACGAAGAACATCGGATTGTTTCTTCTTCCACAACTCTTCGACGTATTTGTAAGCCTGTGGTGAGGGCGCGGCGACACGCAGTCGGCGGTCAGTACGCGCGCGATCGCATCGTCGCGACAAAAAAACCCTAGAACGGCGACAACACACGTGACGCGAACGCATCGCTCGCGCGGTCGACCGCGGTCGCGCGAGAGCGCTGCGAGCACACGGCGACCGTCGCGCGCATCGCATCGTCGAGCACGTACTCCCATGGTGTCGGCGTCGGCGCTGGTACTAGCGAGGCGCGAAAAGGCGGATCGCGACGTCGCGGCGCGCGTCAGGCGGTCGATCGCGCGAGACGCCGAATGTCCGAACACCGAACCAGCAAGGGTTTATCCCAGCATCCCATGCGTCCCACGTACACGTATTAGACGCCACAGTAACACCATGTATTAGTACAATGCACGATTCGGTCCGCACGCATGCGGAGATAAAAGTCACGTTTCTCATACTATGGGTATTGATGCGCTATGTTTTGATACAATCGCGAAACGCGCGCGACCGCAGCCGCCACCACCAGCGCCATTCGTCGACGTTACGAGGTGCGCGCTCGACGATGCGATGCGATGCGATGCGCGCGAAACGCGCACCGCGCGTGCGTGCGTGTTTTTGTTTTGTTTTGTTCTGCCTTGTCGTCTGGCACGCGTCCTCGTCGTCGTCACAGCGATGCGCGCGTGCGCGATCGCGGGCACAACGACCAACGATGTCGTCGTCGATGATGGTGGTTGGTTGCGGGCGCCGTCCAGCGCGCGCGCGCGACGCTCGAGTCGGTGAAGAAACATTCTAACGCTTGGCTACTGAGACAATCACGCGGCCGGGGTAGTTGCCGGGCTCAACCGTGTGTGTCGTCGTGACGTCAACTTGAGCTGTTTTAACTGAGACTCGACGGGTCGCGCCGGGTCGCGGATGCGACGCGCTGCGTGCGGGTGGATGCCTTATTTTTCTATTTTTGCCGCTCGCGGTATTTGATGCGCATTAGGGCGTTTGTGTGTACAGGTCTCGGGGCGATTGATACCCGCCGTGCCGTGTGCCTGAAGGGAAACCTATACGCGCCCGAGAAGAAAAGCTCGAGGTCGCGCCAGAGCGCGCGCGATGGGGGATTTTACTCGTCGAGCGCCCGGTGCGAGCTCACATTTTATTGTTTTCGCACGTGCGTGCGCGTATATGCGTTTTGCCATGCGTCGCATGCGGCTCGCACGGCGCGTTCGTCGGGGATGTAAACGTGTCCAAATTGCTGAACACCGTGAGGAAACAAAACATTATTCACCATCTTTCGACTGAGACGAACGCGCTCGAGAGACTGCGATTTTGCCTTTTTTTCCGATCGCCTTGTACGCATCCAGTACAAAGCCTTCGCTGCAGAGCTGCGCGCAGAGAGATGAGGACGTAGAACACCCTCGACTCGATTCGGCGTTTCAGTTTTGAGCGGGGGCGACAATAAACAGGGGATGGGCTCTCCGTGGAGTTTTGACGTTCATAGTCGTCGAGACTCCTCCGTAGTTCCACCACATTCGTGATTGATTTCGTTCTCGATATGCGTCAAGTGCGCTATAGAAGACTCACCGCGTATCCTTCGTTTGTTGTTTCCACGACGCAGTCCGTTTGAGAAATGCGCCCGACCGTTTCGGCGACGACGTAGGTACGTCTTCAACGCGTCTCTCGTGCGCATGTGCTTTTGTTTTCTCGAATTTCCTTGACAAAGCAGAGGGCAAATCAGGCTCCGGCCGCGTGTGTTGCTCTCCCGTCGTTCTAAGGTACAGCCGACAGCCTTGGCATGGGTGAGTAGGCGGTTGCTATCCACAGCCGTCTGCTCAATCGTCATCGCGACATTTTACTTTTTCCGTTTGTTTTCACGCCAGTCGCGCGCGGGGTCACGAAACGACGCCCGAGGGCGAATGAACAACGCAGTTACTATGATTCCAAAACCTTGATGCTGATTACCTATGAGGCCTAATCAAACCTCTAAGAAGTAATGAGTCACTGCGTCGCTCGTTTGTTCATCGCGCGCCGAGCCAAACGAACGCGCGTTTCGCCAATGACGAAAGAATATTTTCTTAAGACGTCGTGAGTGAATTACCAATTATATTGCTTCAAACTTCCCGAGGCTTTCCGCGTGTTCATCAGTCATGTTTGGTTCTTCTATCACCCTGTTTTCTTTTGTTTTTCAACGGCGTTCCCGCTCGAATCACCTTCGCGTGGTCGAGCGTCGAGCCGCCAGTCGCGACTTTGCCTAAGGCGCTCCCTACTTCCTTGGAGCTGATCTTTTTACTTCCGTCGCGTACATCAGTCTCAGTCTGCTTCTGCAGGCGCCGGTCAGACAACCGGTATCCCAGGGGGGTCTTCACTCCACGGCGAACGAGCGAACCGCCACGCTCGACCGTCACTAACATCACGGACCACATTCACGACGGCGTCCCAAAGACGCCTTTTTCGCCTCGCGTTCGCGTACTCATCCCATCGTTTCTTTTCCCAACACGTCCCAGGTCTCGTTGTGACGATGAGTCATGTGTAATATTGTATAATTATCCATACCGCACTTTATTCAACCATCCAAATCGACCGGCACGGAGACATTGAATACGCGCAACGCCGCGCGTCGCCGCTCGACGTCGGCGGGGCTTTGGCTCACCCAAAGAATATGCTTCTATCCGCACTCATCGACGCGTCGTTTCTCGCACGCATCGCACGCACCGCGATCGTTGAAACCCAACGCACACGTACTCGTTCGTCCATGTCGTTCACGTCCGCCGCGCTGTCGCGCGCGCAATTTGCCACCGCGCGCGTCGCGGGCGCCGATCGACGATCCCATCGACGTCATCAACGATTATCGGTCGTTATCCGCGCCGACGGCGCATCCGCGGACGCAGACACGTACGAGTTGAACTTGGCCAAGCCCATTGAGTTGAAATTTAACCGTGGAAACGACGGCGGGGCGTACGTGGTGTTCGTGCCGACGGAAAAGAAGTACGATGGGATTGAGATTGGTGATAGAATCGAAGCGGTGAGCGCGTCGTTTGGTAACGAGATTTGGGGCGCTGAATCGTACGGACAAGTGATGTACGCGATCAAGAATAGAAGTGGTGACATTTATTTGAAGATGAAAAAGATGAATGGTGATTTGAGCGCTTTGGAAGTGAATGAGAAGTCTTCGGCGTTTAAGAATGAGCGCGCCGGGGGCAACTACGGCGCCGGGACCAAGGAGCAACAGATGAACAACTATTCAAAGAAGCGTGAATTGGAGAATCAACGCTTGGATATGTTTGATGAAGCTATTGAGTTGTATAACGGTAAAGATTACGACAGCGCGTTGATTATCTTTGAAGAAGTTGCGGCTTTGGAGCCGAAGAATTACATGGGCGACGACTTCAGTAAGACGACTGAAATTTACAAAGTCGCGCAGTACAACATCGCGTGCTGCTTCTCTCGCATCGGCAAGGAGGATGAGTCCATTTTGGCATTGAAGCGTTGCATGTCCGCGGGCTGGACCGATTACCGTAAGATTCGCACCGATCCGAGCTTGGCGTTTGTGCAAAAGTCGCAAAAGTTCCAAGAGCTCATGGACAAGTTTGACGAACCCATCATCAACGCCAACGCCGTCAAGGCGTTCAAGTCACTCTTCAACATTGGTGGTAAGAAGTAAAACAACGAAACGGTAAAGCGAGACAAGACACGCACACCACATCGCTCGTTCAAGCACCAGCTCGCGCGTGAAATACGAGAACAATTGATATTCATTCACTTTCGTACGTCTCGCGCCGCACCTCATCCACTCGCAACGATGAATTATATAGACATAAATCTCTTTGTATACGACGAATTCGGACATTCGACGCCACATGACGTTGGATGACGTCGACCCAAAAGCGCTCGCCCATCGACACCACACGTCGACGCTCGCGCCTTTCGCCGCCCGACGCCGCTCGAGCCGCCCGAAACGCGCCCCGTGGACGTTCGCTCGCACCGTCATGCTTTCCTATCGCGCGCACGTCGCGCCGCGATCGGTGCGCAGCGCACATCAACGCCGCGCCCAACATCAGCATCGTCATCAAAACCACGCGCGCATCGTCGTCGCCGCGGCGCGCGGCACGGATGCGCGCGAGTATACCATCGCGGACCTCACGCGTGAAGTCGTCTACGACTCTCGCACGGGCGCACGCGTGGGTGCGCGCGATGTGTCGCGCCCAATCGCGCAAGTCGCGGCGAGGCGCGTCGAGGCGAGCGCGACGCCGGCGCCGGCTCCACCGCGTTTGAGCGTCATGAACGCACAGAACGTGGCCATCGCTGCGGGCGCGATGGCGACGATTGGTGCGATCAAGTATGTGTTTGATAAACCGTCTCGGACGTACGTGGATGGTGAGAATACGGTTGGGCAAGAGTACGACGCGTGGACGCAAGAGGGCATTTTGGAGTACTATTGGGGTGAGCACATTCATTTGGGGTGGTACGAGGACGAGGAGCTCGCCCGAGGCGCCGGGACGCTGATTGGGAACAAGGTGAAGGACTTTATTGAGGCTAAGTTTGATTTTGTGGATAAGATGCGGGAATGGTCGGGGGCGACGTCGCCGGCCAAGGTGCTGGACGTCGGCTGCGGCATCGGCGGGACTTCGAGACATTTGGCCAAGACTTTTGGAGCTGGAACGTCTGTCACGGGCATCACTTTATCGCCGAATCAAGTTAAGCGCGCGACAGAGCTCGCAGCGGAGCAAGGCGTGCCGAATGCGCAGTTTCAAGTCATGAACGCGTTGGAGATGACGTTTCCGGATGACACGTTTGACTTGGTTTGGGCGTGCGAAAGCGGCGAGCACATGCCGGATAAGAAAAAGTACGTCGAGGAAATGGTGCGTGTATTAAAGCCGGGTGGGAAAATCGTCATCGCGACTTGGTGCCAGCGCGAGACGCCGCCAGAGTTCACGCAAAAGGAAAAGGACAACTTGCAGTTCCTCTACGAAGAGTGGGCGCATCCGTACTTTATTTCGTACGAAGAGTACGAACGCTTGCTCAAGGGCACGGGCGCGATGGAATCCACCGACGCGGAAGACTGGGTGAAGAACACCATCGCATCTTGGAGACATTCGATTTGGGTTGGGGTGTGGGATCCGTGGCCTGTGGTCTTCGCCGGTCCAAAGGTGTGGTACAAGACAGTGCGAGAAATCGTCACCCTCGAGCGCATGCACCGCGCGTTTGATTGCGGGTTGATGACGTACGGTATGATTAAGGGTACGAAAGCGATCAAGTAAAACAGAGACACCATGTGAGAAAAGCAGAGAGAGGGAGGGAGAGAGAGACTAGTAGAAACACGCGAACGAAAGAGAGGAATAGTAGACGCGCAGACGGAGCCGTTGTTGTTAATTGCAAATTTTTATCCAAAACGCTTTACGCGCTCTTCAACGCGGCGGCGCACGCCTTAATATCATCCGTACCATCGACGACATCGGACGTATTCATCCCGAGCGCACCCACTACGCACGCACCCGCGACGTCATCCACACTCACGGGCTCGGCGAGCGTCAATTTGATCGGTCCGGGTGACTTGGCCGCGATGGATTTCACGGCGCCCGAACCCAAAATCTTCGACAACAAATCTCCATACGTCTTCGTCACGCGCGGTGGCGTCAACGAAAACGCATCGCCTCCATAAATGAAGCTCGGCTTGACCACAAACGAGTTCCCAGCGCCAAAGTTTGCAGCTAACGCGTCCTCAGTGCGACTTTTACCTTCAAAGTAGCCTCGCATCAACGGTGTCGCTCCGACGACATCCTTCACTACACTCGCCACAGACACGTACACGAACCGCTTCACCCCTGCCGCTTTCGCCGCCTCAATAGCCTTGACATTAATATCTCCATTCCCCACGCGCATCGCATCGTTATCGGTGCCGATGACGCCCACGCACGAAACGCACACATCCGCGCCGCGCAACGCCTCAGCCACATCATCCACGCTTTGCGCCTCGAAATCGCACGCCACGCTCGCATCCGCGCCCGATACGCGCGCACCAGACTTCGACACCGACGTCACCGCGCATCCTTGCCGCGCGAGCTGCTCGCACACGCGAGAGCCGACGAAACCAGAGCCACCGAGCACGACCACCTTGCTCGAGCTCGATGCGCGCACGATGACGCTCGGTGCGCGTCGACGTGACGCGCTCGACGTGCGCTTCGCCGTCGACGGGCGAAGAGACAATGCGTGCGACGCGCTCGCGCTCGCAGACATGACGACCGACGGCGATGCTCGCGCGTAAGGCGTCGTTGAATGACGACGTTCTGGTGCGCTTTTTCATGATGACGTCACAAATCCTCGAACGCGGCGATGCTCGCGCGATGCGCGCACCGCGCGGCGGCGGCGCGCGGCGCGTCGACGATTTCATCGTCTTCGACGCCGTCGTCGCTCGCGCGCGGCGGTTCGGCGATCACAGGCGGCGGCGACGCGAGGAGATTCATGGCGTATGATTCTGCACCACCGGTGCCGCACGGATACCCATTTCGCGTCGTCGTCACCGGCCTCGGCGCGGTGACGCCGATCGGGAACGACGTGGCGGGTAATTGGCGCGCGTTACTCGCGCGTGCGTGCGGGATTAAGCGCCTCGAGCGCGAGGATTTACCAGAGAATGAGCGCGCGTACTTTGAGCAAATTGAGCGCGCGGCGAGCGCGGGCGCGATTGATAAAATGAGCGGCGCGTTGGACATGGCTCGGTGGAGCGATGGTGGTCGTTATGCGAATTTCGTGGCGTACGCGCGGTGCGCGGCGCACGAGGCGATTACGGATGCGGGATTGGACGCCGTGGGCGAGGACGTCGGCGTGTCGTTTGGCGCGGGCATGGGAGGCGTGCACGATCTCACCACCGCCGGTGCGATGCTGCGCGAAGGCGTGTTGAAACGTAAAATTAGTCCATTTTTTGTGCCTCGAATTCTAGCCAACGCCGCGGCGGGGAGGGTATCGATGGATTACGGTTTTCGAGGGCCAAATTTGGCGGCGTCGACGGCGTGCGCGACATCCGCGCATTGCATTGGCGAAGCTTTCCGCGCGATTCAGCGCGGTGAAGCCAAGGCAATGATTGCTGGAGGCGCAGAAGGGTGTATTGATGCAATATCTTTCGCGGCGTTTGCAAAGGCACGGGCGCTGAGCGCGAGTGGCGAGGCGAAACCGTTTGACGTCGCTCGGGACGGATTTGTCATGGGTGAAGGCGCGGGAGCTTTAGTTTTAGAAAGTCTCGAACACGCGCGTGCGCGCGGGGCGAGGACTATTTATGCCGAAATTCGTGGGTATGGCGCATCCGGGGATGCGTATCACGTCACGCGCGCGAGCCCAGATGGTGAAGGGGCGGCGCGAGCGATGCGCGCGGCGCTTCGAGACGCCGGCGTCGAGCGCGTCGCCCAGGATGTTGGTTACGTCAATGCGCACGCCACGGGCACAGCGCTAGGCGATGCCGCAGAGGCTATGGCACTGAAAGCCGTGTTTGGCACCGACGCGATTGAAAGCGGGTACGTGGCGACGACGAGTACAAAGGGTGCCACCGGACATTTACTCGGCGCCGCCGGCGCCATCGAAGCCGCATACGCCATTCTCGCCTTGCACACGGGAGACATCCCGCCAACCATTGGATATGAGCGCATGGATGACGTACTCAAAATACCGCTCGTCCACGGTCGCATGCGCGACGATGCGCGCGCGGTGCTGTCGAATTCTTTCGGATTTGGCGGAGTCAATGCGTCGCTCGTCTTCGCAAAGCCGCCAAAGCTTTGATAATGTTCTTTTGCGCGCGCGTTTCCGTCCGCATTGCGCGCACATGTGCATGTGCAAACAACTGGTACCGATACGGCATTAGATTATTAGCTTGATTATTAGCTTGTAACCCACTAGCTCACATGTTTGTTTTCACGCGTAACCGACGCCTCTCGTAGCCTCACTCGAGTGCGCGCGCACGTCGCCACCGGTCGCCGCCATGCCGCGCGATGGCGAATCATCATCATTTGCCACGTCCATGATCGCACTCGGTGCGCTCACGTCGTCGGTACGTCGCGCTCGCTCGCTCGTTTTACGCAAAACATTTGATGCACACGTTTCAACTGACACTCTGTCTTCCTTTGTAGGCTCTGTTACTCGCCGCCTACGGCTTGAAACGCGCCGCACACGAATTCAACACCCAGCAGATGGGCTTACTCGAAGTTTTGCGCGCGGTGGAGCGCGCCAAGGCGCAAGACGACGGTAAAGTTTCGCAAGGAAAGGAGAGCGACCACGCGCAGGCGCGAACGCCGCGCCGAAGACGAGGCGACGATAAGAAGCTCGCGCGCACCAGTGCCCTCGACGGTACGCCGCTTGATGAATCGACAGTCATTGCGTACGCGTCACCACAAGGGGAGAGTCCGCGACGGGCGAATGTGGGCGCGGGAAAAGCGCGCGATAGAACGCCGAGTGGCGCGTCGACGCCTCGACGGGGACACTCGTTAGCGACGTCTGAAGAGTTTGGTGACGTCTCAGACGAGGTCTACGCGAAAGACTCGAGTTTTGGCACGCCCAAAAAGTCCACTGGGGGCTCTGCGAACGGTGCCGGGGCGCGATTGCACAAGTCTATGTTCAATGAAAGCGTTCGGCCGACGCACGCTTGGAACGCCGTCGGCGCGAGCGGCACCGAAACCGAGACTTTAGACACCGAAACCGAAACAGATGCCGATGAAGAAGAACGCACGCGAATTGGTGTGGTGTCTTCGCCGCTCTCACGCGAAATGAGTGCCGAACGTGGAGAATTTAGTGCGGATATTGAGCGTTTGGTTGGGTCGCCGTTGCCGCGAGCGTTGAGCGGCGTCGACGCCGACGCAGAAACCGAAGCCGAGCTACAGCTCTCGACACCGAACTTTGGCGTGGGCGGTGGAGCGACACATGACGTACAGACGCCGTGGACAGCGACCCCGGATGCGACGACGGCGGTGGGAATGAAACCTGCAGACCGAGCGATTGGCCGGTCGTTGTTTCAACCATCGCCTCGCGTGGAGCACACCGGCGAAGCGCCATTGCAATACGAGAAGATTGCCACGGAAACCATGGAAACGTTGGGAGATGAGTGCGAGGAGGTATGTTTGATGTTGGAATACGCGCTAGGATTGCGAGATAAGTGGTTGTTTGATGACAGTCACGGGGCGTGTCCGTTGGTTGGCCGCGTGGACAAAAAGGCGCCGTTGCCGCCCAAAACGGCGCACGAGTTTAAAATGGTGGACGGCGTCATGCATGTCTACGAACCGAGCGGCGATGCGAACGAATTGATTTTAACGCATAAGCCACCTGGGACAGCGACGGAGTTTTTCCATGATTTGCACGCGCTGTTGCGCGTACAATCCTCGGGACCGTCGAAGACTTTTTGCCACAAACGTTTGCTCCTCACTGAGCAAAAGTTCAACTTACACGTCATGCTGAACGCTGATCGCGAATTTCAAGAGCAAAAGGCTGCGCCACACCGCGACTTTTACAACGTTCGTAAGGTGGACACGCACGTTCATCACAGTGCGTGTATGAATCAGAAGCACTTGTTGCGCTTCATCAAGAGCAAATTGAAGCGCGAGCCGCACGAATTGGTAATCTATCGCGACGGCAAGTTTCTCAATCTGCGCGAAGTGTTCGAATCCATTGGGATGACGTCATATGAGCTGAACGTGGATACATTGGATATGCACGCAGATAAAAATACGTTCCATAGGTTTGACAAGTTCAACTTAAAATACAATCCGTGCGGGCAGTCGCGCTTGCGAGAAATCTTCATCAAGCAAGACAACATGATTCGTGGTCGTTTCCTCGCCGAGCTCACCAAGCAAGTGTGCGATGATTTACAAGCGAACAAATACACCATGGCTGAGTATCGTATCTCAATCTATGGTCGTAAGCCCGCGGAGTGGGATAACCTTGCGGCGTGGGTGTTGAATAACAACGTGTTTAGCGAGAACATCGTGTGGTTGATTCAAATTCCTCGGCTGTACAACATTTATCACTCAAACGGTACGATGAAGAACTTTCAGCAAATGTTGGATAATATTTTTGTGCCTTTGTTTGAGGTCACCGTCGATCCTTCGTCGCATCCAAAGTTGCATATGTTTTTGCAGCTCGTCGTCGGAGTCGACATGGTGGACGACGAGTCAAAACCCGAACGTCGACCGAGCAAGCACATGCGCTTGCCCGTGGATTGGGACGTCGCGCACAACCCAGCATACGCGTACTACGCGTACTACGTCTACGCAAACCTGTATACATTAAACGCGCTGCGTGTGGCCAAAGGCTTGAATACCATTGCGTTTCGGCCGCACGCAGGTGAAGCGGGCGACGTCGACCATTTATGCGCTACGTTCATGCTCGCCAAGAACATAGCGCACGGATTGAACCTTCGCAAGTCTCCATGTTTGCAGTACCTGTACTATTTGGCACAAATCCCCATGGACATGTCACCGCTGAGCAACAACTCGTTGTTTATCGATTATCACAAGAATCCATTTCCGACGTTTTTCGCTCGAGGACTGGCGGTGACGCTGAGCACTGACGACCCTTTGCAGATTCATATGACCAAAGAACCGCTCGTCGAGGAGTACTCCGTCGCCGCACAAGTATGGAAACTCTCAGCCGCGGATTTGTGCGAAATTGCCAAGACGAGTGTGCTGAACAGTGGATTTCCCCGCGCGTCCAAGGCGCATTGGGTATCAAACCAATATTGGCTCCTCGGCCCGCGCGGGAACGACATTCAAAAGACAAACGTCCCAAACCTGCGCGTGCATTTCCGCGAAGACGTATTAGAAACAGAACGCGCGCTTGTTCGTCGCGGTGTCGTCCAAGCGCGCTCGCGCGGACGCGAATTACGCGTCCGGGGATAGCCGGCTCGCGTTCATCCGCGCGCTCGCCCGTTTGACATCGAAGACCTCGACGACGGCAAAAACGCGACACATCGCTCCCGCAACGCATAAATAATGTACGATACTCTGATATTTTATAATTTTAACCCACGCTGTCATCTCTGACATCCGCATCGCGTGCGAAAACCATCGTATTTGATTCGCTTCGCTCGTGTCGCTCGCGCTCTGCTCAGTCAGCGATCGCGTGTCGACGCATGCGTCACTCTCCCGCGTTTCGCACGCCGCAAACGCGCTCTCTCGCGCGCACACGCAAGAGAACACGTCGACGTCGCACGTCTCGAGCGGGTTTTCATCGCGCACGGCTCTCGCGGCGCGCGTTTAAACCGCAATTCAACTCGCGGGTTCAAAGGGTGTTGACAGCAGCAGAGGGTGTTAACACCTCTTCCGCACCGGCTTCGCTCGTACACGCGCGCGCGTGATGGCGTCGCGCGTCCCGGGCGGAGGTTTAGACAGCGTTGGGTCGTTTAGACACTCCCAGCGCTACGCGGCGACCGCGGCGAGGTACACGAAGACGCTTGAACGCGAGCGGTCCATGGAGGAGGCGCGCGCGGCGACGTCGTCGAGCGGAAGCGACGAAGAGCGGTTATTAACCACATCCGGCGCGTACATCGAGCGACAACGCGCAAAGAATGAAAAGTATAAGAGTAGCTGTTCGCGGTGGTTGTGTGCGGTGTGCGTGTTATGTGTGTTCGCGGCGGTGGCGGTGGTGGGGTACGGGCACTTTAGCGGGAAATTTGATTTTAGAACCTTCTTCGCGTCGGATGATGATTCGAGTTCGACGACGCTAGTGACGACGAATGCGACGAATGTGACGACATCGGTGGTAGCGACGAGTAGCGAGAATGTGACGAGCGTGCCGGCGGCGACGGCGGCGACGACGTCTGCGAAGACGTCGATGAGCGGCTCGACGGCGCCGCCCGCGCAGACGGAGGCAATGGCGGTATCGTCGCCGCCGCCCGCGGTATCGTCGCCGCCGCCCGCGGTATCGTCGCCGCCGCCCGCGGTATCGTCGCCGCCGCCCGCGGTATCGTCGCCGCCGCCCGCGGTATCGTCGCCGCCGCCCGCGGTATCGTCGCCGCCGCCCGTGGTATCGTCGCCGCCGCCCGCAGTATCGTCATCGCCGCCGCCTGCACAGACGTCTGTGCAGGCGCCTCCAAAGACGCCCGAGGAACAAAATGCAGCCCCAAAGGCGCCGGCGCCGCCCGTGAAACCAGCCCAACTCGCTAAGCGGCGGCGACATCAAGCCGCCGCGAAAAAACATCGAAACGACATTAGTGCCGTACTTCTCGGCGCGGCAAAAGAACGAATCGTAGATAAATTTTGTCTCCTAGGCGAAGACGAAGAACGATGATAGAATAGAACACAGACGCCTCAGATGTCAATATAGATAGCATACACAGAGACATAATCAATCATTACACTACTCGACTACTTGACGTCGAGAATTTCTTTTAACAGCTCGTAGCAGTAAAAAGACACCGCGGCGGATGGTAAAATCTTGGCGTAGTTTGGAACGAGTCCGGCGTACAAGGCGCCGATGCCTTCGCTCTTGAACACGACGTAAATGCCGTGAAACATATTCTTATAGGCCAAGGTGACACCCTTTTTCATACCTTGTACTTGCATGCGACGTTGAATCATCTCAAGCGGATACACGCCAGTTTGCGCCGCCGCGCCCGCGAGGGCGCCAAAGCACATCGTCGGCAGCGCCGCCATTTTCGCCTTTTCGCCGTACACGCGACGGTACGTCGCCTTGCAAAAATCATACACGGCGTAGTTTATAGCCCCATACGGTGCCACTCGGACCATGTTCGCACCTAAACCTTTCCACAGCGCGCCGTAACCTTCATTGGCGACGAGAGCGGCCCAGCACTCGCCCATGGGCATGCCCGTGCCCGAGACCCGGGACCGTAACGTGTCGATTGGGTGCGTCAACGCCGTGCCGCACATGCTCGCCACAGATCCACCCAACATGCGCTGCCCACTCGTGAGTTCAGTTTGATCTTCATTTTGTAAGATTGTAGCCTTGAATTTATCGTAAATGAACAATTCGACAGCCTTTGTGGGGGCGATGCGCGCGACGTTTAACGTGTTGCCGCGAAACCATCCACCCGGACCTTCGTTTCGCCAAATTCGCGTCAGTGTGCCAACCAACCCACCGTCTCGCGCCATCGTGCTCGAATCAAGCATGTATTCAATCTTTGCCCGCTCGAGAGGGGCGACGATCGTGCGCGAGACGCCGCCAGATACGGCGCCGACGAGTAAATGTTTCAACACGTCCTTGGCGCCACCATTCTCGACGCGCTTGCTCGCAAAACCGAGCGACACATCCCCAACATCGACCGTGCTTTTGGACCACACCGATAGCGCACTGGTACTATCGAGTGCGTCAGAAAGCATTAGAAAATCACGAAATTCGGTGAAATCTATAGCCTTGGCGAGCGTGACAAACTTTTCATTTGACGCGTTGAACAATCCTTTGCCTTTACTAAACGCGCCGCTTCCACTCTTAATTCGCGTCATCATCGCCTCCACCGACGAATCATCAATCGTGTACCCTTCGCGCATCAAAACTTTCTTTAACTGTTTGCCAGTCAAGTATCCTAAACGCTCTGTATCGAATTTCTGGAACGTTTTTAACAACTCGCGTTCTCGCCTCAACGCGAAATTCCCAAACTCTCTCAACGACATTCGATGCTCCTTCGTCTCATTCTCCGATGAAACCGTCTTGCGATCGCCACGATCACCACCGACGCGACACGCATCAATCGTTCGACACATAAATTCTTGAATAGACGCATCGCTTACCGGCGCACCGAGCTTTGTGAGCGCCGCGTTCATGTCCCGCGCCGTCACGTACCCTTTCCTGCCCTCATCTAAATCATCAAACCGCCTCTTTAAGGCGTTGTACGCGTACGAGCCCGGATGGAGATCGTCGAAAGTCACTTCGACGGCGCTTCCCAAACGCGCTTCGCCGTCGTTGGCTTTGGTCCCGAGCGTCAGCGACGCCAAGAGCGCCGATGATGATGGATTCCACAGCCCAGCATCCTGACGGTTTTCGTCGGTGTGGCGCCGACGACGGCGCGCGGGCGGGCGTTGCGCGCTCCAAGCGGACCCGTTCGATGATGTGTGTGACCATGGGTGCGAGTTCGCGCGCACGGGAGCGATGCGTGCGGCGTTCGGGGACATGGAGTCGACGAATGGCGTTGACTGTCGACGCTGGCGGCGTCGTAACGGTTTTCTCCATGTGTGTAGCTCATGGCTTAAATTGGATGTGTGTATGTGTTGAGTGTCCGAAAGTGAAATTTATTCCTATATTACAGACGCGAAAGACGCCGGCGTCAATGTCGACGCCCGACCGGGGCGACGCTTCTGGGCTAGGCTATGTGTGAATAATTTCATCGCACGCGCATGCGTTGTCTTGATCGTATGCGCGCTGAGATGTGCGCGCGTGATGCATTCGGGCCGCGCGCGACTGGAATTTACGTCGGCTTGGGTGGCGCCGGGCGGAATCCGCCGCATCGAGGCGACACGTTCTCTTGCAACGTCTCTCCGGTTGGTAACGAGTCCTGCAGCTCGCCTAGCGATGGTACTGAAGCAACGCTCGGCTCCGGGGGCGTGAACGCGTTTCCTAACGCCGATGGATCGCGCTTGATGAATGAGTAACGGAACCGGTTGAAATCTTCCGCGTACGCGTCGTTGAACGCGTTCAACACCTCGGGAATAAACTTATCCCAGCACGACATTAAATCTGGCTTGGGCACGCGATCGTTCCATTCATTCACCTTGTCATCAAATGATACCCTCGGGTCGTACTGTTGGCGCATGAATTTCAAAATATTTGGTTGCGCACCGCCGCGCACCGGGTCGTCGCACATCCCCTCGTGCTGGCTAAAACATCCTTCAAGCTTGAAAACATGATCGGCGCTCGCCGTCATGACGACTTGCGGAATCCAGTGCGATCCAACGCCGAGAGATCCATGCGTTTGCGCGTCACACGCCGCCATGGCGTCGATATTAAACCCACCTTGACGGTAACACCCGTACAACGCGTTCGTCGTCAAACCCCACATGTGGTTCTTTACGTACTCCTGAAACACCTCGCAGTTATGTACGCTATACCCTGGATTGAGCGAATGAAACAAGTCCTTATTCCCCCAATTCGTTTGCCATAAAAACTCTGATACCGCGCGCTTGTAAGGATTCCGAACGATGGCCCACGAATTCTCCACCCGCGTCGCCGGAGGCGTGTGCCACGATTCCAATCCTTTAAAGTTTTCCCTGAGCTCATACGGGCGTTTCGGGTTGCAGCACCCGACGTTGATGCCAATCTTCCCGAGCACATCCTCGACCGTGGTGCCACCGCTCTTGGGAATGTGTATAAACGCCGGTACGTTGACGCCTTCGACTGGACGCTCCGTCTCGGGCGCGAGCCCGAGCGCCATCGACGCCGCCGCCGCGTCCGTCACCGCCGCGTCCGCGCCGCCGAACGCGCGCGACGCAATCTCGCGCACGCGCGTACCGCGTGCACCGTCGGTAGACGCCGCGGCGGCGACGCACAGCGCGCCGAGGGCGCACCATGCGACCACGCTGAGGGTGTTACGCGACCGCGGTGCGTCGTCGTCGTCGTCGTCGCGCGCGGCGCTCGACGCGCGCTCGACGTCGGACGTCGATGCGTTCGATGCGTTGAGTAAACCGTCGCGTTCGGACGCGCGCATGGCGGGCGGCGACGGCGGGCGACGGAGAATGGCGCGCGATCGCACCAACACCATTTTTTTTGAGGAAACTTTTGACTGCGTATTCGGGTATTTGATCGGATATTCGATGCTTTGATGACGCGAAGGAATGATTCGATATATGAAACAATTGGATACTAATCACGTCACTATTGGAAACTATGCGCGATGGACGTTGCGCGTGAACGACTAGGAATTGGCTACGGGCTACGCGCGTCGGCGCGGCGGTCGAGGCGTCGACGTTTCGCCCGGCGACTCGAGTTTCGCCTTGACATCCTCCACATTCGCCATCCAAGCCTCCTCTTCTTTGGCTTGGATCTTTTCTAATACTAATTGTGTGTCATTTCCATCCCCTGGGGCGGTTAACACGCGATCGGCGTCGTCTAAAGGCGCGCCGGATTTGGCGGCGCGCGCGAACCTCTCGCGTTCTTCGTCCCGCTCGCTCTTGACCACTTCCAACGCTTCTCGCTCATTCAGCTTGCGCTCGCGCATCACCTCGAGCTGTCGCAGCGCGAATGAACGCACATAGTGTGTTTTTGCCCCGGTTCGAGCGTCGATGGCGTCGAACGCCGCCGTGGGTTCGCGCTTGTAGTAGGCGCGAATCAACGCGTCTTCTTCAAAGACGATCTCTTTCGGCTTTCTCGCGCGCATAGGTGCCGGACTCGGGCCGACGTGCGACGCCGCGGCGTACCAACTCGGCGGTTCAATGATTCCGGCGCGTACGAGCGTGTGCGCGAGCGACGTGCTCGTGTCTGCGCTCGACCGAGGACGTCGAAAGTGCTCAATGGTGAGCTTGGCGAGCTGCGCCAGAGGTTTACGGCTCATGTCGTTTCTGTCGTCGTCGAGCGCGGGGTTGGGTGTAGAACGCGCGCGAGAGGTGCGGCGAAATGTGTGGTGTGTGGTGTGTGCGCGCTACAACGCGTGACGGATGTCCGAGCGTGGGCTACAGTGACGCTACGAGGAGGTTCCGGCGAGTCGAAAACCCCGTTCAAACGTTGGGCGCGCACGCGTACGCGTGGAATCCATCGCCGTCATCGTCGTCATCGACGATGATATTCACCGGTTCTTGATTTTCGACGAAAACCACCGCACCTGGTCTCACGGGCGTGCCGTTGAACGTGGCGGAACCGCGCGAGATGAGCCAAATGGATGGACCGACGCGCGCCGGGACGCCGAGCGCGGCGCCAGGAGCGCACGACACGACGTCGAGCGCGAATTCATCGAACGGTGGTACGTAACGCTTCGTGCACGCATTGATGACGTCACCGGCTAAAATAGTTGGAGCACCGAGCTCGTACGTGAGCATGTCGCACAGAACGTCGACGTCGCGGAATTTAGGGGTTAAACCGGCGCGCACGACGTTGTCGCTCGTCGCCATGACTTCGACGCATTCGCCAAAGAGATACGCATGTGGCTCGTTTGCCGCCATGTAGATTCCCTCACCAGGTCGTAAGTTAATGTGGTTGAGTATGAACGCACATAACGCACCGACGTCGTCGGGGTATTGTTCAATCAATCGCACGTAAACGGCTTCGGCGTCGTCGAGCGATGTCGGCTCGGCGCTCTTCAGCCGCGTCGCGAGGGCGCGCGTGGCGTCGCGTACCACATCATGGTTCGCCGTCATGATGGCGCGAAAGACATCCTTAAACGCCTGCCTGATTCGCTCTGTATCACTCTTCGCGTCATCGCTCACGCAATCTATGAAAGCTTGACACCGTTCGTCGCCGACGACGCTCGCGAGCTCTGGCGTCCTCCGCAGTCGTTCCGCAAGCGTTTTCGCGTGCACAAACCCACTCAACGCCTCAAAATCGCCAATCGCCACCGCCATTTCGGGCTTGTGATTACTATCTTTGTATGCGCCAGGATTCTGCGCGTGAAGGCGCGCGGCCAGGGCTTTATCCGGGTGCGCTTGGATGCTCAACGCGCCTCGAACGCTCAGCACCTTCATCAAAAATGGCACATCCTTTCCAAACTTTTCCACGCACTCCGCGCCGAGCGCACGCTCGGCGTTAGATTGTACGTAAGATAGAAGCGTCTGTGACTGTGCGTCGTCGTCCGGCGCGATGTGGGACATTCCAGACGGGTGTGTGCCCGCCCAAAGTTCCGCAAACGGAACCGAGTCAGCGTCATCAGTCGCGCTCAAACCGTCTCCGTGTCGCGCAGCGTTCGCGCGCGCGAGGTCTCGTACGCTCGATGTGCCGAACGCGCCCCATGCGTAGTTTTGATGCGTGACTTTAAGCTCGCGCATCGCGCGATGACGGACTGACACGCGGTGGACAGTGGAGCGAAGCGCGGGCTCACCATGTGACTTTGTGAACTTTTCACTTTTGTACAACTTTTGTACTGATATTACAACGGTGATGGCGACGGTCTATGGTTTATGCGCGACCTTTGATGACTTTGGACGAGGCACCAGCGTCGATGGCAATGTTGGCGGGTAATCCCAGGATGAGCCGACACGCGGCTTCGCCTTCGACGCGCGCGGCGGCGATGGTTTCCACGTCCACGCATAAGCTCGACATGGACTTTGACGCGGGCCCATTAGGCGCAACGGTGGTGATCTTGATTGGTGCGAAAGCACTCGGTGCGCGAGCTGGGGTGAGGACGTCTTTGGCGCGCCAACCGTGCCGGCGATTGAGAGTTTCAGCGAGCGCGTCGTGCACGTCCCAAATGTCCGACATGTATTCCGGGGCAAAGAGCAAGTTTCGTATGGCACGGTAGAGCGCCGACGACGCTGGTTTAGGCTTCTTTGACGACATTAATCGTATTCTTCCGTTCGCACGACGTGCTGAGACGTTGTCAATGTCGAATTCGCCGCTGTCGTCGACAGAGCCGAGCGCGTCGTCCATCGATTGCGAGACGTCGACGCTCGCGGACGAAGACATGGCGTCGTCGCCGTCTTTCGGCTCAAGATGCGGAGACGTCAGCATGACGAGCATGTGCGTGCATCCATCGCATGCGGCGGCGTGTACGGGCACGGGCTCGAGAACGGCGGCGTCCACGAGCCTATGGCCTCGATGCGACACGGGCGCGGCTCCCGCGAGCGCCGGTACCCGCGCGCTCGCCCTCAAACACATTTTCAAGTCCCCCACATCCTTAAAGTCTTCGAGAATCACAGTTGACAACGTGTCGAGCGACGTGGCGACGACTTTTAACGGCACTTTACTCTCAATAACCCTGCGCCAGTTCAACGGACGTCCCGTGAGACCACCCATGACGTGGTCGAGCAAATGATTCACATTCATAGCCGGTGACACCGAATAGTTCCCACTCCCATCGTCGCTCACATCTTCATTTGACTCTGCGAGTGTGCCAACGTCGGAAATTGTCGCACTCTCCGCCGATGACGCTCGACGTTTCACGCGCGCCACGCCGCGACGAATAAAATTCAAGTGCGCATCCTTTATCACCGTCATCCGACGTCGCACGTGGCGTTTAATATCCAAGAACGCCCCGTCACACAAATCATCTTCATATGTTTTAATTCCTTCTGGTTGCTGCGCCAAATAGTACGTCAAGTTCATCGCCCCAGCCGACGAGCCGTAGCATGCGTCGAATGCGTCGTAGTATCCCTCCTCGAGCAAACACCCAATCGCTCCGGCGCTAATAACCCCTCGCATGCCCCCACCTTCGACGACAAGTCCAATCTTTAACCCATCGTCGCGTTTACCTGGCTTTGATCCACTTGCGCGACGTCGTTTCAGCGCCTCGACGACGTCCACGTCCGCCACTGTTCGAGCGCCGACGGTTTCGTCGTGCGTCCGCGCGAGCGGCCACGGGTGCACTGCGCGCACGCCATTCGCACGAATGCCGCCGTTGCTACTCGAGCCGCCACCGCCGCGACGAACTGCACACGCGAGCGGCTTAAAATTCAACCCATCCTTGGCGCTATTACCGCTCTTACCGTTGACGCCGCGCTTTGACGTCTGCAACGGTTTCGCGGCTCTCAACGTCTCTAGCGCCGCTGACGACGTCATCACCGACGTCGCATCGCCAGCGCCGCGCGCGTTCGACGACAACGCATTCGACACGATGACGCGCGCGCGCGAACGCCGCGCTGGCGCGCGATTCGCATCGCACACGACTGTCCCGGGACGACGCGCGCTCAACCGACTTTCTGCGTCGCGGTTCAAACGCGCTCCGCGCGCGCGGAGCGTCGACGCATCGCCCATCGCCGCGGTTGCGCACGACGACGACGCCATTTGCATGAGATCGCTAGGTGCGCGCCGAGCGACGTCGAGATGGGCGCCGAGCCGCGGCGGCGTGTGTCGTCGTGGAGTCAACCGACGGTGGACTTGTGCTGACTGAGAGACCAAAGCAGAGGTGCGGCGCGGTGAAATGGAATGCACCGCGCCGCGATCAGTGTTTACTCATTTATGTGTATAATAAAAGAAATGTATAGTTCTATTGTTTTGCATACGTCGAAGCGAGCGAGAGCGGGAGATGCTTGGACGACGGTCGCAAAGTCACGACGAGCGCGCGCGAAGACGAGCCCGTGGACGACGCGCTCCGTCAGCCGTTGGAAATGAATCATAATGATGATAGGCGTGCGATATGCTTACGCGACAACCACCTTTTGGCTCTTTTTCGCCTTGCTGGCACCACCGTCGGACTTGCCGACAATCTTCGTGCCAGTCACCTTGCACAAGCTGCCCTTCTTCCCCGGAACGTTACCCTTGACGATGATGCAGTCATCCTCGACGCGCATCACGGTTAACCCCTTAACCGTGGTCATGTCGTTACCCATGTGCCCGTGCATGCGCTTACCGGGGTAAATTCTACCTGGATTCGTACCAGCACCAATCGAACCGTGCTGACGGTGAGATTTGGAACCGTGCGTCATCAAACCGCGAGAAAATCCATAGCGCTTGACGGCGCCTTGGAAACCCTTGCCAATCGTCGCGCCGCGGACGTCCACCTTATCGCCAGCCTTGAACATTTCCGTCGGCACGAGACGCGCACCAACTTCATGCTCAGGGGCAGAACCTAAACGGAACTCCTCGAGATGACGCATCGGCGGCGTACCAGCCTTTTTGCAGTGCCCGGCTTCCGGCTTGGTGAGTTTATCCTCGCGCACGACGTCGTAGCCGACTTGCACGGCGTTGTACCCATCCGTCGCCTCCGTCTTCACCTACGCGATGCAAAAACACGCGAGAACGCACAAAGTCAGTCATCACACTCACGCATTTCACCATCCACATCATCAATCGCACGCGCGACAGCCGAGCGCCTCCGCGCGTAAACCCCAAACCGTCGCGCGGCTTCAGGTCTTTAGGGTTATCACACCCTCACCCACGCCATCGACGTTGGCCTCGCCCACGCGCGCGCGCATCGCCCATCGACGCCACACGCGATGCGCATGCGTCAACAATAATTGTATCCACACGTATGCGCCGCAAACGTCACCCGTGAGGCGTCGCGCGCGTCACAGCGCACACACAATCACATCAAAAATCGCCATCCGAATCGCACATCGCATCGCACGCACCATGGTCACAAAGTTCCCTTCGCGAATACCGATCACCGTCACCGGCACGCACAACCCATCGTCGGTGAACATCTGTGTCATGCCCGCCTTACTTCCAAAGCACCCCACGCCGCTGTCTAAGCGCGCGTGCGTGCGCACGGGCGTGGTGCGCGCGTGCGCCGGCGCGCGGCGCGCGACCGTGGTCTTGGGCATCATCGTCGGCGCGAACGCCGATGCGGTCAAGCTCGTCGTCGTGCAGGCGAACATGGTGACTCTGAGACGGAAGATAAAGTGCTCCGTTCGTTCGTGCGGCGCCGACGATGGACGTGCGGTCGCGCGACGTCGAATGCCGCGGCGGACGATCGACGTCGATGTGGCCAGTGGCGGCAGGCCCCTTTTTTTGTAAACCCTAGAGGTTTATCGCTGCTAAGCCCTAGACGTCATAAATACTTTATATGCATATACACATACCTTGACTATGTATATGCATCATCCCGTGGGACTCGAGTGCATGATTTTCCATCCATTTTGACGCACGTATTACGTATTACATGCATACGCGACGCCATGTATGTTCCCCAATGTGTTCCGCGCCACCGCCAGCGTCACGCGCGCGTCAGTGGTCGACACTGTTCCGCGCGCGCATTCGCCGTCGCCATCGCCGCATCGCCGCACGCCGCGCCGCGCCGCGCGTCACTCGACGCGTTTTCCATCGATCGCGCGCGCGAGGCACGCGCGCACGCGGACGCAGCGCGCGCAGGCGGGCGTGGATGTGCGATTGATTAGTGTCGGTTATTGTCCCAGCCTGGATTTGGATTTGATTCGTTTCGCTCGCTGCGCACGCGATGGCGGGCGAGAACGACGACGCGCGGGCGCGCAAGGGACGTGTTATGGAGCGTTCTATGCCGACGCACGCACCGGAGGTGACGTCGACGTCGATGGTGACGGGCAGGAGGGGTGATGTGTTTGCGATGCTGCCGCTGGCGAGCGCGAGCGCGAACGCGGCGTCGGATGCGAAAAATCTATCAATGGCGCTCGATCGACTGAAACTCGCGCGCGTGCGAGGGGTGATGATTGATGTATGGTGGGGCGTGGTTGAACGCGCGGCGCCGAGGTCGTACGCGTGGGATGGGTACGTGGAGTTGATTGGAATGTGTCGCGCGCGCGGGCTCGAGGCGCACTGCGTGCTGAGTTTTCACGCGTGCGGTTCGAGCGTGGGCGATGGGGGGTGTGCGATCCCGCTTCCGCCCTGGGCCGCGACGGCGAATGGTGATGAATACTTCACCGACGCCAGAGGGGGGCAAAGTCGAGAATACTTGTCGCTATGGAGCGATGAGACGCGCGCACGATGTCGAGGCGACAGGAGCCCGAGCGAGTGCTACGGGGAATTCGCCGAACGGTTCGCCGAACGGTTCGCGGACGATATTCGCGACGGTGTCATCACGCAAGTCATTGTTGGTTTAGGTCCGTGCGGAGAGCTGAGGTACCCGTCGTATTGCGCGAGACGGCGATGGGGGTTTCCGGGGACGGGGGCGTTGCAATGCTACGACGAGCGCGCGCGCGCGGCGTGGGCGATGGATGCCGCATCGCGTGGGGGTGTTCCGGAGTGGGGACGCGCCCCGCCAAATGATGGAGCGCGCTATAACGTAGACCCCGATGGGCGCGCGTTGGATGTCGTGGTGCTAGATTGCGGCGGCAGCGGCGGCGGCGAGCGACGCGAAGCGTCAGAATCAGAATCAGACGACGACGTCGGCGAGCAAAGTCCTGAGCGCAAACAGCGTCGGCTCGCGATGTCGCGTTCGGCCTCGAGCGCGTCCAATAGTCTCGCTGACTTACGCGTGTCCTCGGCGCCATCGATATCATCGCTTCTAGAGAATTCGCGACGATACGAGGACAACAAAGACGAAGACGCATTTTTTCGAGAGGCGTACGCGACGGCTCGCGGGAAACATTTCTTATCGTGGTACGCCCGCGAGCTCACCGCGCACGCCGACCGCGTGCTCGAACGCGTCTGTGACGCATTCCATCGCGCCGGCGTTGACCCTGAGATTGGCATCAAATGCCCAGGCGTACATTGGTGGGTCAAACATCCCAGCCGCGCCGCCGAATGCGCCGCCGGGTACTACGGCGCCGACGGCGAGAGCGCGTACACCGAAATCGTTCGCACGTGCGCGAAATTCAACGCATCGCTCACATTCACGTGCGTCGAGATGCGAGATATTGAACACGACGCGGCGCACATGTGCTCGCCCGAAACGCTTCTCGCGCAAGTCTTACGCGACTGCGCGACGCACGGCGTGCGAGTGCACGGCGAAAACGCGCTGTTTCGTTTAGACGACAACGCGTACTCGCAAATTTTACGCGCATACGGCAAAATAAATACTGGCGACGACGGCAACGGTCTGAACACCAATACGAGTGCGTTGTCGTCGTTTACGTTTTTGCGTTCGTGCGACGCGTTGTTCGAAGAGGAGAATTTCGCGAGATTTACGGATTTCATCCGACGCATGTCGGCGTGATCGAATCGCGCGCGTGTACTTCATAATCGTGTACTTCATTCCTGTATGCTAATAAGTCAATATATATACTGTGTGTATGCTATGTCTACTAGGCGTCACCATCCCCGTCGTCGTCGTCGTCATCAATCATCTCGACGCGCTTGTACATTAAAATTTTCTTCTTTGTCCCCGCCGTAAACGCTCGAGCAAACATTTGACCAACTTTCCCAACCGTATCCTCCACCTCACGCGCATTCACCCGCACGTACCCGTACCGTTCATACAACCTCAACGCACGAACATTATCTTCATCGACGTGCAGCGCAATAACCGCAGGTTTCGGGCGCATTTTCCCGCAATACTCGTCGCACGCGCGCAGCAACGCTCGACCGACGCCTCGCCCGCGTCGCTCGGGCTCCACCGCCATGCCGCTCAAATACGCAAAATACGACTGCTCCGTCAACCCTAACGCCAAAGGCACATTCGCCACAATCTTTTCCTTGCTCGCCTTGGCGCCGAACGCGGGAAGCGACGTGACATCGACGCATCCAAAGACGTCGGCGTTCGCGTCGCTCGGAGCCACATCCGCGTCAAGCGCCGTCGCTCTTAACAGTACGAACGCCGCGCCCGACCAGCGGATTTTCGCCACCAGCCCATCGAGCACGGTGTTCGTCGTGCTCGGCGCGTCGAAAGCGCGCGCGGTCGTGCTCGCCACGACGCGGAGCTGCGTGAGCAATGCGTCGCCATCGCCGGTGACTTGCGTCACCACGCACGACGCTTTATCGTCCTCCACCGTCGCGCGCGCGACGCGAACGACGCGCGTTCGACGCGCGATACGCGGTGACGATGACGACGGTGCGTGGCGTCGCGATGGCGCGCGCGCGCGCGGCGTCGACGCGCGCATGTGGGGCGTCGATGAGTGAGGCTTGACTTGCGCTGTGCGGCACAGCTCGCCTCGCTATGCGCGCATGTGGGGCGCCGAGCGCACGAGCGGTGGATGGACACGGTGCGGCGTGCGGTGTGCGACGGTATGGGCGCGCTGGGTGGCGTCGCGCGGCGGTGCGTGCGGCGCACGAGGCTGTTGAAGATGTTGATGATGATTTCATGCAGTGGTTGAGTTGCGCGTGTAAAGACGACGGAATTGCGTCGCGCGTGCGCATTAACGGCGCATGTGCGATGACGAACGCGCGAGGGATTGAAGCTGTGCGTCCGCTGGCGCCTGGTGAGGTGATATTTTCGATTCCGTACTCGCTGGTGATGGAAACGAGGTTGGCGTCGGATGATAGTCGAGGCGAAGCGTGGTCGAGCGCGATGGCGATGGATATTCTCGAGCTCAAGCGTGATTTGGACGGTGCTGGGGCGAGTCGACGACAATGGTTGGAAGAACTTCCGTGTCCGGCGCCGAGCACGCCGGCGATGGACTTTAATGAGGAGGAATTGGCGATGATTGAAGACGAGCGCGTGCGAGCCGAAGCGATTCGCGTTCGCGCGGCGCACGAACGGGATGTCGTCACATACGCCGATAGGTTGGCGCACATCGGCGCGAGTGCGGATGATTTTAGAGATGCTCGCAATGTCGTACATAGTCGTGTATTCGCGCGAAGAGATGGGGATTGCGTGTCAAAATTGCTCGTACCAGGAGTCGACATGGTGAATCATTCGGCCACTCACGCGAACGCCGTCGTGCGCGTGGTGACGAGTCCCGAGAACTGTCAAGGTCGTGCGGCGACGGAAGAAATCGCCGATGTGGCGTCGAGCTCATCTTCCGCGGGCGATGTCGTCACAGAGGACAAGTTTTTCCAGCTCGTCGTCGATCCAGACGGAGAAACCATCGACTGCGGCGACGAAGTGCTCATTTCATACGGCGCCTTCCCGAACGATCCTTTCTTGATGTACTTTGGCTTCGTGCCCGTTGACAATCCAAACGATACGGTGATACTATTCGACGACGTCGACGAGCTGTTCGAATTCATCGAACGCGACGAGACGTTGGCGGCGGAGGCGCTTCGAATGGACGACGACGCAAAGTCTCGAGCGCGAGCGGTGAGCTCATCCGCACTGTCGTGCACAATCGACTCAGTGGATGGCGCATTAATCCACATCTGCGACGACATCATTCAAATACCATGGCTCGACGTCGTGCGCTCGCGTTGCCGGAATATATTAACCGGCGGCCGATTTTCCACAAAAATCGCCGAAGACGTCGCGCTCGCGCGCTCAAACACACTCTCCCCGAACGCCGCGCTCGCGCTGAAGTTCCGATTGCACAAAAAAGCCATCTTAATCGCCCCGCTCGGGCAATCTCTGGCGCAATACGAACCAACTGCGTAGCGTTTTCATAGCGATAAAGTTTTCATACAGTATGTAGCTCGTCCTCGATTCAGTTACGCGCCCTCACACTCCGACGCACGTTCGATCGCCGCCGCGCACTCCGTGACACACGCACGGTGCGCGCGATTTGTACCGCGCTCGAACGACTGGGAACGCCGTAGGCGCGCTGCAGCGCACGCACGTGGCGTGAGCTTGATAATTTGATTTTGGCCATCCATTTCTTGGGTGTTGACTACAGTTTGGCGTTCACGCGCGCGCGCGCTCGATAAGAACCCACCCAGACACCCAGATCGCGTCAACGTTATCGTACACCATGGTCAGCGCGAATGATCTCTCAAAGGCGTACTCGCTGAGCGCGTTCGCGAGCCGCGAGGAGACTGAGAAACCGAGCGCCACAGCCGATGCCGAGCGCGGCGTCGATACCGCGAGCGATTCCGGCAGCGCGGGTCAACGATCGATGCGTAGCATGTCGCAGCGTTCGAATGATCGCGACGACTTCGTGCGTCCGGCGAGTGTGATGGATGCGTCACCGGCGAGCGTCGCCCCGCCTGCGCCGAGGCGTAAGTGGCGAGGCGAAGAGCTCGATGGCTATTTAATCGTCGGCGAGTACGAAGACGCGCAAGGTAACGTGTGGTTGAAGCGGCGTGATAAAAGTATTGGACGCGAGCACTATTTTAACCCCGCGAGCAAGGTGAGAGAGGACGAAAAATCGCGAGAATGGCGAGTCGTAGACGTGGATTCGGATGAATCCATCGGTAGCGAAAGCGAACGCGAGGACGAAGACGACGGTGTGGAGTTCACGAGTTTAAACGGCGAACGGTGGACAAAGTACTATGAGAAATCACGCAATGCGTACTTTTACGTAAACTCAACGACGAATGGGACGACGTGGGAACATCCAGATGGGGATTTTGGCGACGCGCTCGTTTCGGTTGGATTCACCGCGCTTGGCGGTGGCCCCACTAAAGCCGACGTCGAAAATGCCGAGCTCGATGCGCAGAAAGACGCAGAAATGCGCGAAAAAAGAGAGATTATTTCACACGACGAGAGGATCGATACAAAGTTTACAAAATTGTGCCTGGTGAATGAGCGTTGGCTAGAAAAGTACCCACCCGTCGTCGCGGTACCATCGCGGCCACGCGATTTCAAAGGCGTGTATGGCGAGGAGGCTGCGTTTTGGGACCCCGAGGCGGACTCGCATTCTGTCGATAACAACGAAGGCTCAGAGCGCGGGGATAACTTATTCGATGACGCGTACGAGGCGGAAGGTTCGCTTGCGCGGTTTACGTCGGCGGTGGATTTGGCGACGCCAGAGGAATTGCGGCCGCTCAGCGTCGCGCGCGCGTACGTGGATTCGTTGCTGAACGCGATGTTTGATCTCGTCGATGACGACGAACATTACGCGCGCGCGAGAAAGACACTCGCGGCGTCGTCAGCATCGATGGCTGCGTCAAAGGTATCGTCGGCGTCGGTCAAAGTGAAGCGAATGCCGAGCACAAAAAAGTCATCAGACGTCATCGTCGCGACGGTAAACGCGCACGAAGCGTCAGAATTAAGCAAACGCGATGAGTTTGAAAAACGGCGCGCGGCGTACCGGAACACCATTGGCGATGAGCGCTTGAAATTTGACCGGGAGGATGACGACATCGACGAGACGATTTTTCGTCGACGCTTACACGCGCCGTACAATCTCGTTATCTCCACCGCGTTGCACATCAAGAATGTGGCACAAGGAGACGATAGTGATGAAAATAGCAACGACGCCGCGAGCCATTCAGACTCGCATGGGTATTCCGATTCCGAGGGCACTCGCAAAGAACTCGTGGCGTTGCGCGCGTCAAAGACTATGCAAAAGTCGGCGACGACGCGCCGGCGAGAAGCCGAAGACGCTCGCATCGAAGCCGAATCCCAAGCCGTATACGCCGCCGCTCAGAAATCCAAAGAAGAAAACGTTCGCGAACGCCGCGGCTTAATCGCATTCTTAGGGAGAAGCATGTCCACAAAAGCGCGCGCAAAAGTGGCAAAAGTGCGCGCCGTTATTAAAAGCATCAAGCGAGAGCAAAAGCTAGACGCCAAAGCCTTGGCAGACGCCAACTACGTCGAACCTTGGCAAAAGCACGAGGAGCGAAAGGCACAACGCGCGCAAGTCCCTATATCAGACTCCGAAAGCGACGAGAGCGCAAGCGATTTTTTGATGCAACGCGACACGTCTTAAACGTTGTAACCAAATGTACCCCCTCAGTCCTCGCCTCGTCGCCTATGTCGTCGTTCGCATGCGCGCGCGCGGCGTCAGTCGACGCTTCGCACGCGTCCACGTCGTCCGCGCGCGCGCGCGCATCGCGCCCTCGCCCTCGCGTGACGCCGCCGCGCCGCGAACGCTGCGTCCACTCGACCGCTGTCCCATCGCATCCGCGCGTCGATGAGGACGTTTTCGTCGCCGACGCATCGTGCAATCGCCGCCGCGCGCTCGTGGCGGCGTCGTCACTGGCATTCATCGCGTGGTCCGCGAACGGACGCGCGCGGGCGACGTCGAATACGACGCTGAGCGACGCGTGGAGCGCGCTCGGGGGCGGCGACGCCGACCTCGTCTTCCCCGAGCTCTTCGAAGGCAATTGGATTGCGAGCGCCACGTGCACCGCCGTCGACGCCCCGCTCGGCGACGAGTTTATCCGCGATCGCGGCGCATTCGAGCGCCAGCGCGCGGACATTGGCGCGGAATTTAACTATCCAATTCGATTTTCTAGAAATTCCAGAGGCGACGTCGTGCAGGATCGAGCGTTCAACGTGCGCGCCGTCGCCGAAGCCTCGCGCGGCGGTGGACGTCGCGTGCTCGATGGAGAGATAGATTGGGACATTAACGACCCGAATGTGTTGAAATTGACCACTGGCGACGGGGCGAGGGTGTTTTATCGCGTACAAGCGCGTTCTATGGAGACGAATATCGACGCGAGAGCGCTGACGACATCTGAACTCGCGCAAATCGTCGTCGATCGCGGCGGCGACGCCGGTGGTGTCGAACCCAAAGTAAAATCCACGCGTGTGGTGACGAAATATAAATACCGCACCGCGGAAGAAGCCAAAGGCGGGCCTCAAATCGTCGTGAGCCAAACACTGTACGAGTATTTGACGTCGTTTGACGACGACCAAAAGTTCATCCAAGCGCGCGGCAAACCCGTCGAAGTCTCCGTGTACAAGCTCGCGCTCGTGCCTTACGACTACGACACCATGAAATAACCGCCTTGTTTACATTTATTATTAGCGTTGTGTATTGTTTAGAAGCGCGTTGTGCATTACGTATCATCCTTTACGTCGCCGCGCGATGCTGTATACCCTAGGGCAACTTGTCCCACGCCCCGACAGTTCTCGTCGCTCGCACGCGCGCCCCATCGCGGATTCCACCGCGCACGCACGCAGTGAACGACCGAGGGCACGTCGCACATGACACTCGGCGGGTTGTCTCTCGCCGCGCGCGCGTGTGCGTTGCGTCCTTTGCGCGCTTTGGCGCTGAGACGCGCATCGACATCATCATCATCATCGGTCGCAGTCGTCGGGCGTAAGGCGCCCGTGATGTGCGGCGGCGTCGGTCTCGGGGCGCCGCGACGCGCCGCGCGCATGGCGCATGGTGTAGTGCGGTCGTCGTCGCCGTTCGCGCGGTCGATGACGAGGTTGACGAAGTCGCGGGCGAGCGCGAGCGAGACGGCTCCAGCCGCCGCGCGAGACTCGTCGTCGAGCGCGCGCCGTAACCCGTCTGCACCGACGTTCCAAGACGCGATTTTGCGCTTACAGCAGTACTGGTCCAGCCGTGGGTGCGCGATCGTGTTGCCGCATAACACCGAGGTTGGAGCTGGGACGATGAACCCGGCGACGTTTTTACGCGCGTTGGGTCCCGAGCCGTGGAACGTGTGCTACCCGGAACCGAGCGTGCGTCCGGATGATTCTCGGTACGGCACCAACCCGAATCGCGTGCAGAAACACACACAGTTTCAGGTGATATTGAAACCGGCGCCGGCGAATCCGCAAGAGATGTATTTGGGGTCGCTCGAGGCGTTGGGCATCGATACGTCGGCGCACGACGTGCGCTTCGTAGAGGATAATTGGGAGTCTCCGGTGCTCGGGGCGTGGGGTCTTGGATGGGAAGTGTGGATGGATGGTATGGAAGTGACGCAGTTTACATACTTTCAGCAGTGCGGGTCGTTAAAGGTGGCACCGACGGCGGTTGAGATTACGTATGGGTTGGAGCGGATTTTAATGGCGTTGCAAGGCGTGGATCATTTCAAGGATATTGCCTATAACGACACGATGTCGTACGGTGAGATGCGTATGCAAGAAGAGTATGAAATGTCGGTATTTAACTTGGATGAGGCGAGCGTGGAGACACACCGCACGCGGTTTGAATTGGCGGATAAAGAAGCGTTGCGTATGCTTGAAGCTCGGTTGCCCATTCCGGCGTTTGACAACTTGCTCAAGGCGTCTCACGCGTTCAACGTGCTCGATGCGCGCGGCGCTGTTGGCGTAACCGAACGTCAAAAGTTATTTGCGTCGATGCGCAACTTGGCGCGCGAAACCGCCAAGCTTTGGGTAAACAGACGCGAGGAGCTCGGATACCCGCTCGGCGTTTCTGACGCCGTCGCCGGCGCATCCCTCGTGCACAGTACCGGAGCTTTACCGACCACCGCCGCCGATTGCGTGATTGAAATAGGCACGGAAGAGTTGCCTCCGCAAGACGTGACGACCACGGCGAAACAGTTCGGCGACGCCGTCCAAGATTTGCTCAAGGCGGAAGGCTTGACGAATGCCGGGGTTTCCATCGGCGCCACGCCTCGACGATTCGTCGTCTCCATCAAAGACTTGAGCCCTGGGCAAGAAAGTGTCAACGAGCGTGTGCGTGGACCACCTTTGAGCCGCGCGTTCGAGGATGACGGTATGACCCCATCGAAGGCTGCACTTGGTTTTTGCAAGAAGAATGGCGTCGACGCGAGCGCTTTGGAAAAGGATGACGAATACGTCTGGGCTGTCATTCGCAAGGAGGGCCGCTCCGCCGTAGCCGTCCTCGAAGATGCGTTGCCGAAAATTATCGCGTCTATTTCGTTCCCTCGCGCCATGCGTTGGGCCACGGGATCGGACAACGCTTTTAGCCGTCCGTTACGATGGTTGTTTGGCGTGCACGGCGAGCGACATTTGACGTTTCAAGCGTTGGACGTGCACAGCGGCACGACGACGCGACTCTTGCGCACGAGAGGTGACGTCTCTGACACGTACAACGCCGCCAACGCTAAGGAGTACCATGATTTATTAGCTAAGGAATCCATCGTGATCAGCTTTGAAGAACGCATGACGAGCATCTGGAACGACGCTCAAAACGCGGCGAAATCTGTCGGCGGCGTCGTTCCAGAAACCGCGCGCGACGGCTTGCTCGATGAAGTCGCAAACTTGGTCGAAGCGCCAAACGTCGTAATGGGCACGTATGACGACGCATTCTTAGCATTGCCGAAAGAGGTGTTGGTGATGGTGATGCGCAAGCACCAACGATACTTTCCGGTGGAGAATGAACGCGGAGAATTAAAACCGTACTTTGTGACGTTTGCCAACGGCGCGTGCGACGTCGACGTCGTCAAGCACGGTAACGAAGCTGTATTGCAAGCACGCTATGAAGATGCAAAATTCTTCTACGATGACGATTTAAAGAAGACGCTGGCGGAATTCAAGCCCAAGCTTAGCGGGATTACGTTTCAGCAAGAACTCGGCAACATGTTGGAAAAGACGACGCGCGTCGAAGGTTTAGTCGCCGCCGTCGCTGCTGCACTCGGGTACGGCGCTGACGTCGTCAAGCCCGCGCAACACGCCGCGGGGTTAGCGCGCGCGGATTTAGCCACGAGCATGGTCATGGAACTCACCGCGTTGGCGGGCACCATGGGACGACACTACGCCGAAAAAGAAGGCTTGCCGCGGGACGTGAGCGAGGCCATCTTTGAAGCGTGCCTCCCGCGAAGCGCCGGAGATTCCTTACCGTCCACGCCCGCCGGCATCACTGTTGCCGTGGCTGATCGCTTAGATACGCTCATTGGTTTATTCGCCGTCGTGGGTGGCCCCAAGGCGTCGGCAGATCCATTTGGTTTGCGCCGAGCGGCGTACGGTTTGGTGCAAACACTCGTCGCGTCTGGATCCGCGTGCGACGTGCGCTCGCTCATCGAGCTCGCAGCGGCGAAACAACCAGTAACTGTGCCAGCAGAGCGCATCGACGAGTGCGTGACATTCATCACCCGTCGTCTCGAACAATTATTTATCGACGCCGGAAACGACGTGGAATGCGTGCGCGCTGTTTTGAAGGAACGCGGCGGCTCGCCGGCGTTGGCGTCTACATCGGTCGCCGAACTCGTGGGAATCGACGCCAGTGCGTTGGAAACGTGCATGCGCGTGTTGAGTCGCCCGACGCGTTTAGTTCGAGGCAAGTTGGCGGCCGATGCAAACGTCGCGATTAATCCCGCGAGCTTTGATTGCGACGAAGAACGGGCATTGTTCGCGGCGTACGAAGCGGCAAAGTCCAAGATTTCATCCGAGTGCTCGGTGACGGATATGATTCACGCCGTGTGCGAGATGGATGCCGCCGCGACGGCGTTTTTCGACAACGTCCTCGTCATGGCGGAGGATGCCGAGGTGAAGCGAAACCGCATGGCGTTGTGCGCGGCGATTTCTGAATTGCCCAGAGGCGTGGTTGACTTCAACGAGCTCCCGAGCTTCTAGTGACCAGTGACGACGACGACGATGAAGAGCAGCTTATTAATAGTTAAAAGTATACATTCATTTATTCTCGTTTTACAAACAGTACAGTGAAGTAAGTACAACAGATAAGAATCTTACGATGTGATGGTACACTCGACGACGATTACAAGACGCGTAATCGGTCCTTTGCGTCGCTGCGCAAGGCGTGAATTTCGAGATTCAAGTCCTCAAACACCGACATGTCTTCGGTTTCGTCCCAGCTCTTGTTTGGCGATAAGATGCGCGTGCGTGAGACTTCAACGACGTCACCCATGCGCAAGTGCGTCGCGGCGAACGCCTCTGGGCTGACTGACTTCTTGTTCACGCGAACGCTCGAGACGCGGTAAAACTCAGTGGAACGAACGCCACCCGGCACGCGCGAATCTTCGAGCTGTAAATCTCCCAAAGTAGAGTTCGACTTGAGTTCGCGCACGGCCACGGCACCGTCGACGACGGTGATGACGTACATGGGCGCGTCGACGTCTTCCACCTCGCACGAACGGCAAAAAACCGAATCCTCGTGGTGTGGGCAATCCTTGGAGTGTTCGGGGAACATGCACGGCTTTAACGAAGCGCCGCAATCGTGCAAGCTTTCGACGCGCGCAGGTCGAATCTTTTGGTGATCTTCGAGCTCGTTTTGCCAAGTGAGCATGAAACGCGCCCATTGCACTTGCTGATCCACCTTGGCGCTTGTGGCGCTGCGTTCGTGCTCCTTGTATCGCCAGTGCGCGGCGACGCCAAACTCGGCAGTGCGATGCATAGATGCGGTGCGAATTTGAACTTCGAGCGTGCTGTCGGAATCATCACGTACGACGGTGTGCAATGATTGGTAACCGTTGCGCTTGGGCGTCGTGATGTAATCCTTCATGCGACCGTCCACCGGGGTCCAGAGACCGTGCACGTAGTCGAGCACGGCGCGGCAGGCGGCTTCGCTGGCTTTGTCATCCTCACCGTCAGCGATGATGACGCGAATCGCACGAACGTCCATGATGTCTTCCAATGCTTGTTGTTTTTCAACCATTTTCTTGTACACGGAATACAAAGACTTTTGACGACCGCACATGTCGATGACTTCGACGCGATGACCCGAGAGCGCTTCGTCGAGCTTGGTCAACGCGGCGACAATGGAGTCGCGCTGTGCGCGCGATTCCAGTCGTGAACTCAACTCAGCATGTGCTTGCGCGTTGGTCCACTTGAACGCCAAGTCCTCGAGCTCGTTCTTGATGGTGAAAATGCCCAAACGGTTAGCCAACGGGGCGTAAATGGCCAAAGTCTCTTCGGCAAAGCTGGCTTGTTGCGCCGGCGGCGCCGTGTGCAAATTACGCATCTTGATTAACCGTGCGGCGAGCTTGACGATCACCACACGTGCATCCGTCATGGCCAAGATCATCGCTCGAAGTTGCGCTCGCTCGTTGTGCTCCAAGTCACGCGCCGACGCGCGGTGAAGCTTGGACACGCGATGCAAGCGCGCGACGCCTTGCACCAATTCAACCAAGTCTTCAGGAAACTTGACGCGCAAATCGTCAACCGTGGCACTCGTCACGTCCAAAGCATCGTGCAACAAGCCGACAGCGACGGTTTTCGCATCCATGCCGAGCTTGGCGAGCGCAATGGCAATGTCTACGCACTGATCAAAATGTGGCCCGAGACCCGGACCGGCGTGCATCTTAGCGGCAAATTCAAACGCTTCGCGAACCGTCGGCTCGGCAAAGATTTCCGGCACCGCCGCCAATGCACGACGGTATGCATCGCCATCGAACGCGTCGTACCCAAACTCCCCAGCGAGCTCCGCGCGTAACATCCCAATCGGTGGCTTTAGCGCGCTCCCCGACTTGCCGTCGCGGTCGCTCAAGTCAAACCCGACAATCTTCACCGCGGATGACATCGGCGGCGTCCCATGCCCATGCATTTGAGACATCGACGACGACGATTTCATAGACTTCCCAGGCGTCGACGCCAACGAATCCCGACCTCGCAACGACCCATAAGAACTCCCGAGCGTCGCCGCGCTCGACCCCGTGGGCGATTCCCCAGCCATCGCCGCCGCCGCGCGCGACCCAAAACTCCCATTCCGCGCCATTGCGTTGTGACTCACGCGTTCACCAAACTCACGCGGCGATGATGACGATTCCAGCGCGCACGATACCTTGGTGGCGCCGGGCGATCCCGACATGAACGCCGCGCTCAACGCCATCTTTGCTTTTTTTCTTTTCCTTGACTCTGAGTTATAATTGGTCAAAATACCCCTCCCTCCGAGTCGGCACCCTCCCACACGCGCGCGCGTCGTTGACCGTTGTCGTCGACCGAGATTGGATTAATCAATCCCCCGGCCTCCTCGCGCCGAACGACTCAGAGACGCGCGTCCGAACGACACAGACGCGCGCGCGAAATACCCTCCTCTCCGCGTATCCACGCCCGAGAATCCACGCGTCCGTCGCTCGCGGCGCGACGCGACGCAAATCCACGCTCGAGAATCCACGCGCGCGCGCACCACGCCAGGGTGGTTCAAAATCCCAAGCGTCGGCACGCCCCGCGACGCGTCGTCGACCGCTGCGCTGCGTGTGTAACGGTGGTGGGTGATGAAATATATATGAACGTATATATATCTCGCGCGTCCTCCTCGGTTCGCTCGCGCGCGCGCGTGCGGTGTGTGTGTGTTTTGTCGTGTGAAGGAATGGCGACGTCGTCGTCGAGGACGCGTCGTTTCAACGCGAAAAAGGGCGGGAAAACCCCAGTGTACATACTATAGAGTCATAAGTACTATATATGACTTAGGTGCCGAGTCCCGCGTGGCGGTGTGAGGGGGCGTAGATCGTACTATGTGTGACTTAAGTGGTATGAAGGGTGTGGTTTTAATACAATCACGCGGACCACCCATCATGTGGACGGTTCATGTGACGCCGACGACATACGAAGGCGTCACGCGCGCGCGGCGCGTTGTAAACGCTCGGCGATGGCGGGATCGCGCGCGCGCCATTCGGCGAGCATGTGTGCCATGGTTTCACTCACGGATGCGCACTTGGCTTTGGCGTCGGCGCGGCGCGCGGCGGCGTCCGCGGCGCGCGGATGGGTCGCGGCGTCGGACGCGGGCGCGTGGACGCGGGCGTCGGACGCGAGCGCGGCGGCGAGGGCGTCTTTGGCTAATCGTTCACCCTCGCGCGCGTCTCGAGCGTCGCGCGCTTCTTTGGCTAATCGCGCGTTTAGGCGCTCGAAATCGTCCGCGGCGACGGAGACGTAGCGTTGGACGCGTAACAGTTGACGCTCGAGCCGACGTCTCGAGGCGACGCCGAGCGCTACTTTTTCCTCCTCTTTCGCGCGTTTTGCGCGCTCACACACGGCGCGTATGGCGAACCTCCATCGTCGACGCGCGTCTGCGCTCGTGGCTGCGCCTAGGGCGGCGAGTAAGTCTTCTACGTCGGCGGAGAGCGCCGCGCAGCGCGCGTCGCACGCGCGCATTTCTTCGCGCGCAAACGTCTCGAGCGCTCGCGCGCGAGATTCTGCCGCATCTCGTTCGAGCGTGAGCGTCAACGCGAGTGCGTTCGTATGTCGTCGCTCTGCAATGGACGTGTGCGCGTCGTCGTCGTCGACGTCGTCGTCGACGTCGTCGTCGTCGACGTCGCGGCCCACCACTAACGCCGTCGACATCACATCAACCGGCACGCCTCGGCGCACCACAGGCGACGCCGCACACACAGACGCATCAAACTCCGTCTTTGCGCTCATCATCGACGCCTCGAACGCGGAGACGGACGCGACGTCGTCGCTCATCGCGTCCGTCAGCGGTGCGCGAGCCACAGCCTCCAACATCGACTCGCACGATGAATGCATCGTCGTCGTTCCCGCAGTCTTGCCGCGCCGCGACCGCGGGGTGTACACGACGGTGTGCTCGCGCGGGACGTTTCCATCGCGTTCGACGAGCGGGGCGGTGCGCGCGAGACGCATAGCGCGACGACGTCGTGTGACGCACGTGGTGGTGGGATAGCAATCGACGTTTGTTTTTCGTCCCCCTTGAGGGACTTGAGGGGGTGTTTGACCAATTATGACTCAAGAGGTTAATTTTGTATTTGAAATAACGCGCGAGATTTACCCGGCGAGCGACGACGTGATGGAGTCCGACGCGCCGAACGCGGTGGTGAGATATGCCAACACGCTCGGGTCGCTCAGGAGCGATGCGAAGAGGCTCGGTTGGATTGGAGCGCAGAGGCTAATAGTTGAGGATCGCCGAGGAGAGCGGGGGAGACGAGCCGCGAGAGACGGTCGCGCGCGATACTGGCGCGTACGTCGTCGTCGATGGATGTTGACGACGACGAGGATGACGATGATGATAATAATATCGATGATGGTTCTCGCGTGAGTTCGGAGAACGATGCAGAGGTGACGATTGGGTCGATGGTCGAACCGTCGTCGTATCGTCGCTCTGACATTTGATGCGCCGCGAGCGCTTCGGCGGCGTACAAAATGTCTTCGCCAAAGACATCGCCAGACTCGCCAAACCTGGTTGAAGATGCAAATGTGGTACGTGCCGAGTTGAGGAAGTCCTCGTCGATCGCGAACGCTAAAACTTCGTCAAAAAGCCAGGCTTGGAGTTCGGATTGGGCGAACTCTAACGCGTCTGATTCGTGATGGTTCACAAACGCTTGCGCGGCGATTTCCGTGTACGCTGTTAATCGTTCGGATGATAAGTCTTCTTGAATCAGTAGCGTGGCGAGGAGTTCAGCCATCTGCATCGCTTCGTCGAGTGATTCCATGCGTTCAATCGCGGCGGCCACGCTCGGGGGCGGCGGCGGCGGCGGCGGCGGCGATGGCGGCGGAGGACGGCGAGCGACAAAGTCTCGCTCGACGCTCGACCACGACAACCACCAATTGTTCTGCGTCGGTGGCGG
>Ga0181599_1000470_pt1 | contig 42093 bp, 29 predicted proteins | sample 041ome_3_FD_148658 | JGI IMG/M metagenome (GOLD analysis project Ga0181599, IMG submission 148658) | Coastal salt marsh microbial communities from the Groves Creek Marsh, Skidaway Island, Georgia - 041405US metaG (spades assembly) | ecosystem: Environmental > Aquatic > Marine > Intertidal zone >...
GATGTTGAAAAAAAGATTAGAGAACGTGTTAAAAAACAGATGGAAAAATCTCAAAGAGAGTATTACTTGAATGAGCAAATAAAAGCTGCACAAAAAGAACTTGGTGAAATTGGAGAAGAGGGTGATGAATTAGATGCCTTGGAAGAAAAAATTAATAGTGTTGGTATGCCGCAAGAAGCATTAAAAAAAGCAAAAAGCGAATTAGCAAAGTTTAAGCATATGTCTCCATCATCTGCTGAAGCATCTGTTGTTAGATCATATTTAGATTGCTTGGTAGAAGTTCCATGGAAAAAAAGATCGAAAGTTAAGACAGATATCCAAGCTTCATTAAATATTCTCGAGGAAGATCATTATGGTCTTGAAGAAGTTAAGGAGAGAATAATAGAGTATCTTGCAGTTCAAAAAAGAGTTAAGTCTATGAAGGCCCCAGTTTTATGTTTAGTTGGCCCTCCTGGAGTTGGTAAAACATCTTTAGGTGAATCAATTGCGAGAGCAACAAATAGAAAATTTGTGAGAATGTCTTTAGGTGGCGTTAGAGATGAATCAGAAATTAGAGGCCATAGAAGAACCTATATAGGTTCAATGCCTGGAAAAATTATTCAAAAGCTATCCAAAGTTGGCGTAAAGAATCCATTATTTTTATTAGATGAGATTGATAAAATAGGTATGGATCATAGAGGTGATCCTGCATCTGCTTTGTTGGAGGTTCTAGATCCAGAGCAAAATAATACATTTAGTGATCATTATTTAGAAGTTGATTACGATCTTTCTGAGGTTATGTTTGTATGCACTGCTAATAGTTTAAATATCCCAACGCCACTTCTAGATAGAATGGAGATAATAAGAATTCCTGGGTATATTGAAGATGAAAAACTAAATATAGCTTCGAAATATTTATTGCCTAAACAGATGGAAAGGAATGGATTAAAAGAAAATGAAATCAATCTGAATAAAGAAGTCATTCTCTCTCTTATTAGATATTACACTAGAGAAGCAGGAGTTAGAGGCCTGGAAAGACAAATAGCTAAAATATTAAGAAAAGTTGTAAAAGAAAGGTTGTTAAGCAAGAAGCCCCCAGTTAAAGCAACATCTATTACAAATAAAAATCTTGAAAAATTTTCTGGTGTTAAAAAATTTAAATATGGTATTGCAGAGAAAGATAATGCAGTTGGCCAAGTAACTGGATTAGCCTGGACAGAAGTTGGCGGAGAGCTGTTAACTATTGAAGCTTCTCATATTGACGGTAAAGGTAGGATTATTAAAACAGGATCTTTGGGCGATGTAATGCAAGAGTCAATTCAGGCAGCTTTAACTGTTGTTAGATCTAGAGCAGATTCTTTAGGAATAAAACCAAATTTTTATGAAAAATATGATGTTCATATTCACGTTCCTGAAGGTGCCACTCCAAAAGACGGGCCTAGTGCAGGTGGAGCAATGGCAATTTCATTGATTTCCATCTTTACAGGTATTGCAGTTAGATCTGATACAGCTATGACTGGAGAGATAACTCTTAGAGGCCAAATACTTAAAATTGGTGGATTAAAAGAAAAGCTTTTAGCAGCCAAAAGAGGCGGTATAAAGAATGTTATTATTCCAAAAGAAAATGAAGCTGATCTTCAAGAAATACCTGATCAAATTTTGAAATCACTCAATATCATTCCAGTTGAATGGATTGACGATGTAATATCTCATGCGCTTGTTGCAGAGCCAACTCCTGTAAATAAATCGACTTCTTCATCAAAAGTTAAATCTTCTAGATCAAGAAAATCAAAAACTGAGAATAAGCAAGCTCATTAAAAAGCCCTTATTTACTTGACTTTTAGCCCTAAAAAGCTTTTCATAGAGAAGTATTTATATAAATAAATTTACACAGAGGAGTATTTAATATGAATAAATCAGATTTGATTGATGCGGTCGCAAGTGACGCAGATATTTCCAAGGCTTCAGCTGGAAGAGCAGTTGACGCAGTTCTAGGTGGAATTGGCGATGCTTTGGGTAAAGGTGATTCTGTATCACTAGTAGGTTTTGGAACATTTTCAGTAAGGCACAGAGCTGCTCGCGAGGGAAGAAATCCTCAAACTGGCGCATCAATGCATATTGCTGCTTCTAAAGTTCCAGGTTTTAAAGCTGGTAAAGGCCTTAAAGATAAGGTTAAAAACGGCTAAGTTTTATTAACTTTAAAAAAGGGTGCTTCCGCACCCTTTTTTTATTTATAATGTCACCACTATGATGGAATCACTAAGAAATTTTTTAACCGGCCCTAGATTATTTATTGTTATTGCTGCATGTGCACTACCTTTTGTCTTTTTAGGTACTTCTTCGCTTGGATCGCCTTTACAAAGCTCCTTTGGTTCAATTAACGGTGAAAATGTGTCTCAAGAGGATTTTAATATTGCAACCAATAGAACAATTCAAAAGTTTCAAAGTATTTACGGAGAAGATTTTGATTTCAACCAGCTTGATGAAGAAACTCAACTAGATCAGATTAAACAAGAATTAATTGTTCAAAAAGTATTGCTTTCACAATCAAGAAAATTAGGTCTAATTAATTCAGAAACTGAAAAAGAGGCAAAAAGAAATATTATTGAAAACCCTGTTTTTCAGGTTGATGGTAGTTTTGATGAGAATGTCTATGAGGCACAAGTTAATGCAGTAGGATATACCAAGGAATCATATATTGATTTAGCAACTGATATGTTATCAGCAGAGCTATACAGGTCATCATTAATTTCAAATAATTTTGTTACAGATCAAGAAATTTTTGAGTTAGCTGCTTTATTAGAACAAACAGTAGATATTGATTTTGTAAAAGTTGATTTTGATCAACTCAAAAGACAAATTGTTAATTCAGAAGAAGAGCTAATTAATTACTATGACAATAATCAAATTATGTTTTATTCAGATGAAAAGAGGTCTGTAGATTATTTCTATTTTACACCTGATGATTATAGAGAGCTTGTAACGATTCCAGATAATTATGTTGAAGAAACTTATGCCAACTATTTATTAAAATCTGAGGCAGCAAATGAAGTAAGGTTCTCTCATATAATGATTGATAAGACAAATTACGATTCTATTGATGAGGCTTTCAATTTGATTACTGAGCTAAGCTTGAAGCTTGCAAATGGGGAGGAATTCTCTGAATTAGCAGCTACATTTAGTGATGATATTGTAACAAAAGATAATGGTGGAGATTTGGAATATTTTGATGCTGATGTATTCCCACCAGAATTTGCTGATGCTATTGGCGGACTTGAGGTAAATGGGATAAGTGAAATAGTTGAACTTGAAGACACGTTTCACATATTAAAAGTTACCGAAATAAATAAAACAGAAGTTATGTCTTTAGATGCTATGAAAAAAGACATTATAGAAAATTTAATTGAAACAGAATCTATTGCTCTGATGAATGATGATTTTGATATGCTGGATGAAATGGTTGCATCTAATGACCCTATAGAAGTTATAGCAGGGTCCCTAACAAAAAACCTTTCAACTGCTGAGGGTATTACAAATAATGCACTCATTGCAATGAATTTTGATTTCGAAATAGATGACGTTAGAGTAAAAGACTTTATATTTTCACCCGACACTAACATTGGGTCTACTGTCGTTATCAACACTGATGAAGCAATTATTGTTATGTCACTTAAAGATATAGTTGAGCCAGCTTTACTAGAATATGAGTCTGTAAAAGAGAAAGTTGCTGAGAATTTATTATTGACTAAAGCATCTGAAAAACAGGCATTGTTGTCAGTAGAAATCGAAGAGGCAAAAACAGAAGAATCGCTTGATACTTTTATATCTGCATATGATTTTGTATCTCAGGAATCTTTTGTTGATGTTAAAAGGTATTCCTCATTACTTCCTAGAGAAGTAGTTTCTAAAATTTTTAATTCATCTGTTGGTGATTCAATCTCTATTAATGCAAGCAATGGTGATATATATTTGGTAGATATTCTGAACTACAAGAAACCAGAAAATGAAGCCATAGCTGAACTTGTTAATCAATATGAAGGATTTTCAGAAGAAAGAACAATCAATAATATTTCATCTATTATCAATGATGATCTTTTTGACAATGCTAGGGTAAACTTTAACGCTAATATAACTTTTTAATATGAAACATATTTCTTTAATTTCTATAATTTTTCTTTTTTCATGTTCTTCATCTGTGACACCAGTAGATGATGGATTAGAAAATCAAATTTTTCATTTTGGAAACGGATCTGAACCGCAAGGAATAGATCCTCATATAGTTACTGGGGTTCCAGAACATCATATTTTAATATCTTTATGTGAAGGTTTAACTATTCCTAATCCATTTGGTAATGAAAATTTACCTGGAGCGGCAGAATCATGGTCGGTTAGTGATGATGGAAAAAAATATATTTTTAATTTAAGACAAAACGGTAAATGGTCAAACGGTTCGGATGTAACAGCTGATGATTTTGTTTGGTCGTGGAAGAGAATTCTTACAGCAAGCCTGGGTTCACAATATCCTGACATGCTTTATTATCTCGTTGGTGCTGAGGATTACCATACTGGCAAGATAGAAGATTTTTCAAAAGTGGGCGTTAAGGCACTTGATAAATATACCCTTGAAGTAACATTAAATGCTCCAACACCTTTTTTTCTAGGAATGCTTAGTCATTACAGCACCTGGCCTGTGCACAAGGATACAGTTTTAAGTCATGGAGAAATTGATGATAGAAATGGTGAGTGGACGAGACCAGGTAATTTTGTATGTAATGGGCCATTCAATTTAAAATCATGGGAGCTAAATAGCAGAATAGTAGTTGAGAAAAACCCTAACTATTGGGATGCATCAACAGTAAAACTGAATGAAATCCATTACTACCCAGTGTCAAATGTTATGACAGAAGATAGAATGTTTAGGGCTGGTCAATTGCATAATACATATACAGTACCATCACAAAAATGCCCAGTTTACCTTGAAGAGGATAATTCAAACTTAAGGATTGACCCATATATGGGTACTTATTTTTATAGATTAAATACAAATGACCCATCATTAAATGATGTGAGAGTTAGAAAAGCACTAGCATATTCTATTGATAGAGAACTCTTGGTTAAAAAAGTTACAAAATGCGGACAAATGCCAGCATATTCATTTACACCTCCAGGATCAAATGGATACGAGCCAACTACATCAATTCCATATGACCCTGAGCTTGCAAGAGAACTTTTAAAAGAAGCGGGCTATTCTACTGATAATCAATTACCTAAATTAGAGATACTATTTAATACAAACGAAGATCACAGAAAAATAGCACTGGCTATTCAACAAATGTGGCAGCAGAACCTTGGTATTGAAGTAGAACTTGTAAACCAGGACTGGAAGGTATATTTAAGTAGAGAGATGGTTGGTGATTTCCAAGTTTCGAGAGCAGGTTGGATTGGTGACTATGAAGATCCTAATACTTTTCTTGACCTCATGAGACCCAACAGAGGAAACAATAAAACTGGTTGGGAAGATATGGAATATGATTCCATTATGCAAAAAGCAAATTCAACCAATGATCAAGTTGAAAGATATAAATTACTCAATCAAGCGGAAAGTATACTAATAGAAAATATGCCAGTAATTCCTTTATATACATATGTAAGGAGCTATCAATTATCTTCAGATGTTAAAGGCTACAACCCTCATATCTTAGATCATCACCATCCAAAATTTATTTATTTAGAAAGAGAATAAGTAGGTGCTTAGTATATTATTTAAGAGGTTACTTTTAGCAATACCTGTTCTATTGGCTGTTGCTAGTCTTACCTTTTTTTTAATTAAGCTAGCTCCTGGTGGCCCCTTTGATGCAGATAAAGCTGTTTCACCTCAAGTTTTAAAAAATTTAAATGAAGCATATAACTTAGATGCATCACAATGGGAGCAATATGTTGATTACATGTCTGGAATTATAAAAGGTGATTTTGGTCCTTCTTTTAGATTTCCAGGGAGATCTGTATCAGAAATGATTGCAACAGGGTTACCTGTAACCTTCGAGTTAGCATTTTATTCAATCTTAATAGCTTTATTTTTAGGGGTTTTATCTGGAGTTATTGCAGCTCTTAAAAGAAATACTTATCTAGATTTTATACCCATGGCTATAGCTATGATAGGTATATGTGTGCCAACTTTTCTCATGGGTCCATTGTTGGTATTAATTTTTGGAATAAATCTTGAGATTCTTCCAGTATCTGGGTGGGGACAATTGCCCGGAGATAAAATTCTTCCTTCTTTAACTCTTGGTTTTGCATATGCTGCCTATATTGCAAGATTAAGTAGAGGAGGGATGTTAGAAGTATTAAATCAAGATTTTATCAGGACAGCTCGAGCAAAAGGCTTAACTGAAAGAAATGTTGTTATAAAACATGCAATGCAAGGTGGTTTAATTCCTGTTGTCTCATTTTTAGGTCCTGCTATCGCTGGTCTTTTGGCAGGTTCATTTGTTGTAGAAACTATTTTCCAAATCCCGGGTTTAGGAAGATTTTATGTTGAGGCTGCTTTTAATAGAGATTACACAATGATTCTTGGAACCACTATATTTTTCTCAGCAATGATAGTATTTTTTAATTTATTATCAGATTTAGCTGCATTATGGCTTAATCCAAGATCAAGAGATGCATCATGAGTAGAAGTTCAACCCTTTGGTCTGATGCCATATATAGATTAACTAGAAATAAAGCAGCTATGCTTGGAGCATTCATCTTATTTATTTTAATTATTGCAGCAGCACTGGCCCCTTGGATAGCTCCATACTCATACTCTTTTCAAAATTTAGAACTGGGAGCTTCTCCACCTTCTTCTGCACATCTTTTAGGGACAGATGTACTCGGGAGGGATTTGTTAAGCAGAATATTATACGGAGCAAGAATATCATTACTGGTTGGGTTTGTTGCCACAGGAGTTGCATTGGTTATTGGTGTTTCATGGGGAATTGTTGCTGGGTATGCTGGGGGCAGAGTCGATTCAATAATGATGAGGATCGTAGATGTGTTATACGGCCTTCCGTTTATTATTTTTATTATTTTATTGATGGTAATTTTTGGAAGAAATTTATGGTTATTGTTTGGGGCAATTGGTGCAGTCGAATGGCTTACAATGGCAAGGATTGTCAGAGGTCAAGTAATAGGCCTTAAAAATCAAGAATTTGTTATGGCAGCAAAAGCTATGGGTGTCAGTAATATTTCAATGTTTAGGAAACATTTATTACCAAATATTCTTGGTCCTATAGCAGTTTATGCAACTTTGACTATTCCTCAAGTTATGCTTTTAGAGGGCTTCTTAAGCTTTTTAGGTTTAGGAATTCAACCACCAATGAGTAGTTGGGGTACTTTGATAAAAGATGGTGTTGAATCAATGGAAGAATATAGTTGGTTACTAATATATCCAGGTTTAACATTTACAATCACACTGTTTGCTCTAAACTTTTTTGGTGATGGGCTCAGAGATGCACTAGATCCAAAAACAACTGATAATTAGAAGGCTCTAATAGAAATTTTGATTATTTGACCTGGCATAAGCTCTGATGAATCAAAATTATTTAAGTCTTTAATACTTTTTACACTTACATCAAACAAATCTGATATTTTATATAAGTTGTCACCTTGTTTTACTGAATAAAGAATAGTTCTTTTTTTAGAATCTATATTTCTATGAATGTTTTTATTACCTATTGTTAGTTGCTGACCAAGCTGTAAGTATGATTTTTTATTAAGAGAATTGATTCTAATTAATTCTGCTAAAGGCATATTATATTTTTTTGAAATACTCCACAAAGTATCACCCTCAGAAACAATATGCATCTCGTATGGAATAAAGTTATTTGATTTAGAGCTGCTCAACGGAATCAGCAAAGTATCATTAATTGAAAGCAAATCATTTTCTAAATAATTAATTTTCTTAATGATTCTTACTTCAGTGTCATATTTTTTTGCAAGATTCCATAAATTATCACCATAAGAAACTACATGCGAAATCCAGTTGATCTGATTAACATTTTCAAAAGGGCTTTCTGGACTGTCTAATAAATATGTTTTTTCAATTGGGACGTAGAACACACTTTTGTCTTTTGGTGCTGAAGCCCATTTTGTATAACCAGCATTTAGTTTATAAATTAGTTCTGGTTTTATTTCTAAATAATCGCTTAGAGTTAAGATTTCTACCTGACCTGGGATCTCAATTTTTTTAACAACAGACTCTATTGGAATATTTGGTAACTTTACTTGATATTTTTCTGCGTTAAAAACGATCTCTCTTATCGCCATATATTTAGGTATATAGTCTGATACTTGTTGATTGAGATTTAATGACCAGAAATCATAATCCAACCCTTTTCTAGTATTTTTTTTAATCTGCCTGTCTAAATAGGTAGGGCCCGCATTATATGCAGCTAGTGCCAAATATATATCATTATCAAATCTTTCAAATAGATATTTAAAATAACCAATTGCAGCATGAGTTGACCTGAATGGATCATGCCTATCTTCATTCCACCATGACTTTTCAAGATTATAGGCTCTACCTGTTGATGGCATAAATTGCCATAAACCTACAGCACCTGAGGGCGATATTGAAAAAGGATCATAATTACTTTCTATAAAAGGAATTAATGCAAGCTCTACAGGCAAGTCAGCTGCTTCAAGTTCCTGAATGACATAATAAATAAAATAATATGACTTATCTAAAAACTCACCAAATCTTTCAGGATCTTGTAAGTGATTGTTTATAAAAAAGAGAGTTCTTTCATCAAGCGGATTTTCATTTGCTTCATATGAGCTATTAAAAATCATATATTCCCAAACATCTTTAGGTTCTGGTTTTTTAATCACCTCTTTTGCAGAAATAACTGATATGTCTTTGTTACTTGCAGGCTCGTTCACAACCTCAAAAGTCTGGCAGCTCTGAAGAGTAAATAATAAAAATATAAAACTTGTTAGAAGCTGTCTTTCCATTGTCTTATTGCTTTGAATACATCCTGATCATTTTTATTGGTTTTGAATTTATCAAATACTCTATTTTGTACTTCTTGTATATCTGTTCTAAGAAATGGATTTGATTGAAGTTCTATAGATAAAGTTGTTGGCAGTGTTGGTATTCCTTTATTTCTTAATTCCGAAACCTCATTATATCTTTTATTTATAATTTCATTAAGGGGCTCAACTTCTTTTGCAAACTCTAAATTGCTTAGAGTATATTCATGACCACAATAAATTTTAGTATTTTTTGGTAAGTTTTTTAATTTTCCAAGAGATTCATGCATCTGACTAAATGTTCCCTCGAAAACTCTTCCACAACCTCCTGCAAATAAAGTATCGCCACAGAAAAGTATTGGATCACCATGATTTTCAGAAAAATAAGCTATGTGGTCTAAGGTGTGTCCAGGAATTTCAATAACCTCAAAATTAATACCAATTTCTTTGATCTGATCACCGCCTTGCAGTCTATTAGTAATCGAATTTATATTATTATCAGGACCGTAAACAGTAATAGATTTATTTTTTGATAATATATCGTCTATACCCCCAGTATGATCAAAATGATGGTGGGTAATAAAAATAGCCTTTAGATCTAATATATTTTTACCTAGATAACTAAGAAGATTTGAGCTTTCACCAGGATCAAAAACAATTGACCCTGTATTAGTTCTTATTAACCAAATATAATTATCATTAAATGCTTCAATTGGATGGATTTTAATCATATGCAAATTCTAATTTAAATATATGAAAACAGTAAATATATATACTGATGGTGCATGCAGAGGCAACCCTGGTCAAGGAGGTTGGGGAGTTTTAATTGAATACAAAGAAACTAGAAAGGAATATTTTGGCGGCCAAAATCATACTACAAATAATCAAATGGAACTCATGGCTGCCATTGAAGGACTAAAAGCATTAAATGAACCATGTGAAGTTAATATAACTACTGATTCAAAATATGTCATGCAGGGCATAACCACTTGGATAGAAAATTGGAAGAAAAATAATTGGAAGAATGCATCTAAAAAGGACGTTAAAAATAAAGATTTATGGGTTGAGCTTGATAAACAAACTAAGATACATAAAGTAAAATGGAATTGGGTTAAAGGTCATTCAGGTCACGAACAAAATGAGATAGCCGACCAACTTGCAAATAAAGGTATTGATTCACTAAATTAATTATGGCAAAAAAATATATCATTTTAGATACTGAGACAACTGGTCTTGAGGTATTACAGGGACATAGAATTATTGAAATTGGGGCTGTTCTTTTAAATGATAGAAAAAAAACCGAAGAACATTTCCATACATATTTAAATCCCTCAAGACTAATTGATGAAGAAGCCTCAAAAGTTCACGGTATTATGAATGAGGACCTTGAAGACAAGCCAGATTTTAGTGAAATTGCAGAAGAGTTTTTAGAGTTTGTGGATGGAGCTACTTTGGTTATTCACAATGCCGCATTTGATATAGGTTTTTTAAACAATGAATTAAAACTTGCCTCATCAAAATACCCTATGCTTGAAGATATCTGCAGTATTGAGGATTCTTTAGCCATAGCAAAAGATAAGTTTCCAGGACAAAGGGTATCTCTGGATGCTTTAGCAAGTCGTTTTAATATTACTGGATACGATAGAACATTTCATGGAGCTTTGCTCGATGCGAATATTCTTGCTGATGTATACATGATGTTGACAGGAGGTCAAAGTAAATTTGAATTCGATTCAACAGATAGTATGAATATGTCAGATGATATCTCAAAAGATTTTGTGGTTAAAAATAATATTGATCTCATAAAAATAAAAGCAACCAAAGACGACCTTAACGCCCATGAAGAAAGATTGTCTGATATTGAAGATAGAAATAAAGTTAAAGCAATTTGGAGAAATATAAATTGAAAAAAGTTGTTACAAGATTTGCACCTAGTCCAACTGGCACTCTTCATATTGGTGGAGTTAGAACAGCATTATTTAATTATGTGTACGCAAAAAAATATGACGGCTTATTTTTAGTCAGAATTGAAGATACTGATAGAGAGAGGTCTACAAAAGAATTTGAAAAGAATATTCTAGACAGTCTAGATTCAATTGGCTTATCTCCCGATTTAAAGCCTATCAACCAATCTGAAAGAGGAGACATTTACAAAAAGGCTGCTCAAAAAATACTAGATTCTAATCAGGCTTATTATTGTAACTGTTCAATCGAAAGACTGGATAAAATGAGGGCAGAACAACAGGCTAATGGTTTAAAACCACAATATGATGGTAGATGTAGAGATCTAAATCTAGAAAAATCAGACGACACCGTTCTAAGGTTAAAAACGCCACAAGATGGTCAAATCATTTTAAAAGATTTTGTAAGAGGGGAGATATCTTTCAATAATACTGAATTAGACGATTTAATAATTCTACGGAGTGATGGAAGTCCTACATATCATCTTTGCAACGTTGTAGACGATTATGAACAAGGGGTAACAACAGTAATTAGAGGAGAAGATCATATTAGTAATACTCCAAGACAAATTCATATCCAGAATGCTTTAGGCTATCCAAAGCTTGAGTATGCTCATTTACCACTAGTATTAGGTTCTGATAAAAAAAGACTTTCAAAAAGACATGCTGCAACAAGTTTGGAGGAGTATAAAGAAGAAGGCTATTTAGACTCAGCTATATTAAATACTCTCGCAAGACTAGGTTGGTCTAGAGGTGAAAAAGAAGTTTTTTATTTAGATGATTTAATTAAAGAATTTGATATTAATGAAGTGCAAAAGGCAGGAGCTATATTTGATGTAACCAAGTTAGATTTTTTAAACTCACAACATTTATCGAACTTGTCGCATGATGATTTCATAAAACATCTAAAACCTTTTCTTGATAATCTTGATATTGATACCAAGATTCATCCAAGATTCGATATCTTAATAGACTCTATGAGGTCTTCAGCAAACACTCTAAAAGGTATAGCATCAAACTTAGTTTGTTATTTTAGAGATATTGAAGAATATGATCAAAAGGCTATAGATAAGTTTATTGATGGCTCTTCTGAGATATTAATAGACATTAAAGACAGGTTAATTAAACTAAATGATTGGGAAGAATCTTCCTTAGACAATATTTTGGCAGAATATAGAACTGAAAAAGAGCTGTCTGTTCCAAAAGTAAATCAACCAATTAGAATTGCTTTGACTGGGTCTACAAATTCTCCATCATTGGGCATGACTTTGTATTTGTTTAATAAGGATGAGGCTGTTGGTAGGATAGATAAACTTATCAAACATATTGATAAAGAAAATTAAAGAAGTCGTTACAATCGTTTCTGGTAACTTCTTTTTTAACAATAGCATTAACCCTGTATGTAAAATCTGTATCAAGGATATTAGATATATTTACTAAACTTTTATTAGCTTTTTTTGCTGTTAATTCATCAATTATCGATACCCCATAACCCCCAGAAACAATCGAAAGAGCAGAAGAGTAAGAATCTGACTTTAACTGAAAATTAATATCTATATTATTTTCAATAAAGTAGCTCATGATGCTGGATTCAGAATATAGAGATAATAGGTTAGTAATCTCTATATAAGGATATTGAACAATATCTTTTAAAAAAATATTTTTATTTAAATTAAATTTTTTTGGTGAGATAAGATAATGTTTCCCTTTAGCAATAATAATATTTCTAGAGTCAGAAATTGATTGAGCGTTATAACATATAGTCATATCAATTTCTGGTTTATACCTATCTTCAATTAAATCTATACTATTTAAGTTTATTAAATTAAATCTTGCTTCTGGCTTTATTTTTGAATATTCAATAATTAAATCTGGTACTAACGTTTCAGCTAGTGATGGTGTAGTGCCGATATTTATATAATCTAAAGATTTAGATCTAAAGGTATTTGCAATGTAATTAAAGTTCTTAAGCTGATTTGTAACTATGGAAGCATACTCATATAACTCTTTGGCTTCATCGGTAGGAGTAATTTTTTTACCTTTCCTTATAAATAATTTAAAACCCAAATTACTTTCTATTGATTTAAGGGTCTTACTTATTGATGGTTGCGATATTTGCAGCTTATTTGCTGCAGCTGTCATCGATGAGTTTTTATAAACTTCATAAAAAATTTCTATTTGCTTTGACGATAACATGTATAACCTCAGGTTATGTTTCTATTATAATAATAATACAATTTTATTAGACATAAAATCTTTATTGATGTTATATTTTCAAATGCATAAACATTAATTTGAGGGGATAATCATATGTTTAAAAAATTACTATTAGTATTTCCATTAGTTATATCTTTCCATTCAATTACTCAAGAAGCAGCAGCTGATAATGAAGTTGAAGAAGTAATAACTGTTGGATCTCAAATCAAAGGCGCAAGCATAACTGGAGCACTTCCAGTTACGGTATTAGATGCAGATGATATTGATGCTATCGCTACAAGTGATGGTGATGAATTAATTAATAATCTTGTAGAGCAGGGTTTTAACTATTTTAATGAAGCAGAGCAAATCTCAGGCGGAGTTAATGCTGCTAGAGGAGATGTTGGAGCTTACAACCTTAGAAGTATGGGTGTTGGTAATACGCTAGTTTTATTAAACGGTAGAAGAATGGTTAATAATGCTGGTTATCAAACTGAAAAAATTGGTGATGATTTTGTGCCAACAATGACAGTTAACTCAAATTTGATTCCTACAAATGCATTATCAAGACTTGAAGTCCTAAAAGATGGAGCCTCAGCTATTTATGGAGCTGACGCTGTTGCTGGTGTTGTAAATAATGTTCTTCAAACTGATTATGAGGGTTTGAGACTTTCTGCAAAAGTAAGTGGTTATGATCATTTTGCTGCTCAGGATACAGATCTAAAACTTAAGTATGGAACATTTTTAAATAATGGTCGTACAAACATTAATGTTTCTTTGTCATACAGAGATAGAGAAAAAATAGATTTAACTGAAGATGAGAAGTGGGCAAATGCTGATTACAGAAGATTAATCCCTGAGGATTCTCCATGGGCAGGAGACTCATCTTTTAATAATAGGTATACATATGGAATGCCTCAAATAGATTTTACTGGTAAATTTGGCTGGACTGATAGTAGTGGTGAATCACAGTTATTCCCAACAGGTTCACCAGAATGTTCGAATTCAGGTGCTATTGATACAGGAATGGGTTCATGTTTAGTACCAGACACAAACTATTATTATTCTCCCTCTGAAGCTGGTAGACAGTATAGAGGTGACATGGAAAGAACAAATTTATTCATTTTTATTAACCATGAAATGAACAATGGTAATGAAATGTTTGCAGAAATCGGTAGATATGAGTCAGATAGTGTTAAAAGAGACAATAATGGTAGCTTTACTGCTGGAATTATAAGCATACCTGCTGATTATTATTGGTTCTCTCAGTTACCAGAATCTAGTGGTATTTCTGCTAATACTAAGTCAGTTCGTATTGATGGTTGGAGGCCAGTAACTATGGGTAGAACAACTAGAGTCAATAAGGATGATTACAGATTCCTTCTTGGGTTTAGGGGTATAACTCAATCTAATTGGTCATGGGAAACTGCAGTATTATTTTCAAAAGCTAAGGCTATGGATATAACAAGTGGTAGGGTTTCATTCCCTAAATTCAGAGACTCATTAAATGATCCAACATCTGGAGCATTTAATATATTTGATCCAAATCCTGCTACTAATAATTCAGCTTCAATATTGTCTGATGTATATAGAAAAGATACATCAAGATTGGCTTCTATAGATTACAAAATAAGTAATCCTGAAGTATTTGAACTTCCTGCAGGCCCAGTTGGAATGTTGGTTGGTTTTGAATACAGAAAAGAGTCTTATACTGATGATAGAGACCCATTACTAGATGGTACTATCTTGTTATCAGGAACAAGTATGACAAATACATATCCATTTAGATCAGCGGTCATGGGTTCAAGTGCTACAGGTGATACTACAGGTAATAAAAGAGTAAGATCTGCATTTTTAGAATTCCAGGTTCCTATAACTGATAAATTAAATGCACAAGTTGCTCAACGTATTGAGCAGTTTTCTGATTCTGAATCAGCATCGGTTGGAAAAATTGCATTAGGTTATGATGCTACTGATTGGTTAAAACTTAGAGCATCAGCTTCTACGGCATTTAGAGCCCCTAATCTTGTTCAAGTTAATCAAAAAGAGGTAGCTAGAACAGGCTCTAGGAATGATATGCTCAATCAATATGTTCGTATAGAAAATGGTTTATCGGTTCTTACTTCTGGTGATTTAGATGGTAACTATACAGTATTGAGATATGCGCAAGGAGCAGAAGATCTAAAACCTGAAGAGTCTACAAACACTTCATGGGGATTTGTTCTAACTCCAACAAATATCGAGGGTTTAACAATTACAGTTGACGCATGGTCGATTGAAAAAGAAAACACCATTGCTCTATTTGGTAGAAATAACCATATTATTGCAGATTTATTAGCAAGAATAAGAGGCGGCTCAGACTGTAGTGCTGGCAATCCTGCTGTAATTAGACTTGATGCTTCTAATTTAGATGCTAGTGAGTTAGCTTTATTTGATAATTTGGGCTTGTGTCCTGTAGGTAAAGTTGATTATGTAAATGATGAGTATCTTAATCTAGCTACTAGAGAGGTTGAGGGAACTGATATTGCTATTTACTATGATTTTGAAACAAGCATAGGAGATTTTGAAATTAGTTTAGTTAGCTCTCTTACAGATGTTTTTTATCAAACCCCAACTGGTGAATTTAGCGCACTTGCTGAAGCTGTTGCTTCTGGCGAACTTCCAGCCTATGCATCTCCAATAGGTTTTGGCGATATAAATGGAACTGATGTTGGTGCTATCGAACAAAAAGATAGACTAAAAATTAGCTATAGAAGAGGTGATTACAGAGCTTCTTTATCTGCTTTAAGAATAGGTGATTTTAGAGACTCTGGCGAGACTTCTGCTGGCTTTATGTATCATATTCCTTCTATGACTACAGCTGACCTTTCAATATCAAAAAATATTGAATTGGGCGGTAATAAAGCTAGAGTTAAATTTGTTGTTAAAAATATTGCTGATGAGAGAGCTCCATTAGCTGATGGTTACAACGGATACTTCTCAGATGCTCACTCTGATATGGGTAGAAATTATTACTTAGATTTAAGAGTAGATTTCTAATAATCATTATTGTTGAAAAAGGGGGGCATACTGCTCCCTTTTTTCATTTAAAGCATTAATATATAAGTATGCACGTTTATCAAAAGAAAGGTTTTATACTAGGTCTAATCTTATTTTTCTTATTTCTTATTTTTCCAGCGCCTGAGGGATTAAATGATACTGCATGGAAAGTTTTGGGTGTTGTTGTACTAATGGCAGTATGGTGGGCAACAGAAACCCTACCTGTTGCTGTAACTGCCTTACTACCTTTAGCATTATTTCCAATTCTAGGAGTTACTTCTTTCAAAGAAGCCGCATTGCCTTACGCTAATCCAAATATCTATCTTTTTTTAGGTGGATTTATGCTAGCTTTAGCTATTGAGAAATCCGGCCTTCATAAAAGACTGGCACTCAGAATGATAATTGCTTCAGGATCGAGCGGGCCTATGCTTATTGGAGGTTTTATGACCATTGCTGCTCTAATAAGTATGTTCGTCATGAATACCTCGACAACTCTTATGTTATTACCCATAGGGCTTGCAGTATGTACTGTTATAAGTGATACGATTCCTGGGTTATCTGATAGAGAAAAAAAATTCTTTGATATTTCTTTGATGATAGGTATAGCTTATGCAGCTACAATTGGTGGAATGTCTACATTGGTTGGTACTGCACCAAATATAGTCTTTAGTGCATTTATGCAAGAGACATATGGAATTGAAATTTCAATGATTCAATGGATGACTATGGGAGTTCCTCTTGCAACTGTAATGTTGTTTTCTGCATGGATAATTCTTACAAAGTATGTTTTTCCAACCACTTTTATTACATCTAATGAAACCAAGGTATTTTTAAAGAATATGTTAAATGAGCAAGGTCCTTTAACAAAAGATGAAAGAAAAATATCAATAATTTTTGGATTAACTGCATTGGCGTGGATGTTTAGAACCCTATTAGATAATTACGAACCTTTTACAGGTTTAACTGATGCAGGCATAGCCATAATTTCAGCAATACTGCTTTTTATGATTCCATCTTCTAAGAATAAAGAAGAGCTTTTAAATTGGAAGCAATCTGATAAATTGCCATGGGGTTTGTTAATTCTTTTTGGAGGAGGTTTATCTATTGCAGCCCAAATAAATTCAAGTGGTTTAGGGATTTGGATCGGAGAAAGCTTAAGCATACTCAGTCAAGTTCCGCCAATTATCTTAATTCTTTGTGTTGCAGCATTAATAATCTTTTTAACTGAAGTTACTAGTAATGTTGCTACAACCTCTACTTTTCTTCCAGTCTTTGGAGCTGTAGCTATAGGTATTGGGATTTTACCTGTTTCACTAACAGTTCCAGTATGCTTAGCAGCAAGTTGTGCATTTATGCTTCCTGTAGCAACACCACCTAATGCTATTGTTTATGGATCAGGTAAATTTACAATTGCTACAATGATGAAAGCTGGATTTTTCTTAAATCTAATTGGTATTATTGTAGTTACTCTTTTTGCTTACTATGTAGCTCCTATGGTGTTTTAATGGCATTTTTTCGTCTATTTCTAATTATTCTTTTTAATTCAGAAATTAATGCAAGAAGCTATATAGACTATGAATCACCATTCCATCCTGTTGTTGGGGAATCTGGAATGGTCGTTACTCAAAATTATTTATCATCTGAGATTGGTGTAGAAATTTTAAATCAAGGAGGCAATGCTGTGGATGCTGCAGTAGCTGTTGGCTTTTCTTTGGCAGTAACTTTACCAAGAGCAGGGAACCTTGGTGGTGGTGGTTTTATGCTGGTTTATATAAAGGAGAAAGATGAAATTTTTTATATCGATTACAGGAGCTCATCACCACTAAATTCAAATTTGGAAAATATTTTTAATATTGTTAATGAAACAAATACACCCTATGAAACTATTCCAGAAGGTTTTAATTTAGAAAATTTTGAAGTATTGAGCATTGGCTATAAAGCTCCAGCAGTTCCAGGAACGGTTGCAGGTCTATTAGAAGCCCACGCTAATTTTGGCAAACTTCCTTTAAAACAAATCTTAGATCCGATCATAGCTCAAGCTAGAAATGGTATTGAAGTTACATATGATCTTAGCAAAGCAATTGAAAGCACTCCAAGATTACAAAAAGATCCTGAGTCAAAAAAAATATATTTTAAAAACAATAAAGCATTAAATGAGTTCTCAATATTAAAACTACCAGACTTAGCTAATACATTAACTTTAATAGCAGAAAATGGAAAAGATGGATTTTATAAAGGGGAAACAGCAAAAAAAATTATTGATTCTATGAAAGCTAACGGCGGCTTAATTTCATATAAAGATCTCAGTGAGTATAAGGTTTATATAAGAAAACCCATCGTTGCTAATTATCGAGACAATAAAGTTTTTACTGCTGGTCCACCATCAGGAGGTGGCATAACACTTTTAACAGCTTTGAATATTCTAAGTAATTTTGATTTATCAAAATATCAGAGTAATTCTGTTATGACTTATCATTTGATATCCGAAGCCTTGAGAAGGGGCCATAATAATAGATCATCTGAAGTAGGCGATCCTAATTTTTACAAAGTGCCGGTAGAGGATTTATTGTCAAACAAAAGAACAAAAGAGCTTTCAAAAACTATTAGGCTTAACAAAGCTTCCAAGGCATCTGTTGTTAAACCAATCTCTATACAAAATGAAAGCAGAGACACGACACATTATTCAATAATTGATTCTGACGGTAATGCAGTTTCCAATACTTATACTTTAGGAGCATCTTTTGGTTCTGGTGTAACCATTCCAGGAACAGGCATTTTAATGAACAATCAAATGAATAATCTAATGTTTAGATCTGGTGATGTTTCTAAAGAAGGCAGGAGAGTAAGTATTGGCAATAGATTTAAACCTGGCAAAAGACCAATGAGTACTATGGCACCAGTAATGGTCTTTAATTCAAACAATGATTTAACACTTATAACTGGTTCACCTGGTGGTTCATATATTCCAGCAGCCATATTACGTGTCTTAACAGGAGTTATTGATTTTAATCTACCAATTGGTGAAGCAACTATGTTACCAAGAGTACATAAAGATTGGCCTTATGCCGGTATTGACTATGAAAAAACTCTTAGCTCTGACATTGTTAATAGTCTTGATTATATTGGCCATAAAACTTCATCTAATAAAACTATGGGTAGCACTCAAAGCATCCACATAGTAGATGGAATTAGATATGGATACTCAGATTTAAGAAGGCCAAACGCAGCTGTCGCAATTCAAAAGATTAATTAACTCTATAATTTAATGGAGGCTTCCTGTCTCCAAGCAATGCTTTATATTGAAAATCTTCACCAACCCTTTCTTGAAGCTCTTTTTTTGCATCACTAATTAGATAAGGATTATTAAATACTTCTATTGCAGTGGCAGAAATAGTTTTTGCAGCAAGTTCAGTTCCTTTTAAGCCGATAGATGTACCACCAGCTGCGACAGCTTGCCATGAGTGAGCAGCAGTTCCTGGAACCCAGGTTGCTGTTCTGACTCCAGCAGTAGGAACTACCCAACTAACATCACCAACATCTGTAGATCCATAACTATGTGAAATCTTATAATCATTGACAAATTCTTGTGATCCAATTTCAAGAGATGGTTTTACAAGTGTTTTATATATTTTTGAGGCGTATTCATTTTCTGCTTTGGAGTATTTAATACCACCAAACTTTAATAAATTTTTATGCATAATTTTCTGAATAACTTCGTTTGGAAGCAATGAATAGTTTCCATGCATCACTTCATATGTCATCTTGGTATCAGTTCCAATAGCAGCACCTTCAGCAGTTTTTACAACTCTATCAAACAACTCTTCTACCATATGCATTTGAGGGTGTCTAACATAGTAGTAAACTTCAGCTAAATCAGGAACAACATTTGGAGCCAAGCCTCCTTTAGTTATTACATAATGAATTCTTGACTCTTGTGGGATATGTTCTCGAAGAAGATTAACCATCATATTCATTGATTCAACACCATCTAATGCAGATCTACCTTGTTCAGGAGCTCCAGCAGCATGTGATGAAATTCCCTTAAAGGTAAACCTAGCCGACTTATTAGAATTTGATGATCTTGAGTTTGCTGAATTGGTATCATCCGGATGCCAATGCAAAACAACATCTACATCATTAAATAAACCTTCTCTAACCATATATACTTTGCCTGAGCCACCTTCTTCAGCTGGGGTTCCATAAAACCTTACTGTTCCTGCAACATTATTATTTTCAAGCCATTCTTTAATAGTCACTGCAGCCCATGCAGAAGCAGCGCCAAACAAATGATGGCCGCATGCATGCCCAGCCCCAGTTTCATTGCTTACAACTTCTTTGAATGGTGAATTTGATTGTGCCAACCCAGGCAGGGCATCAAATTCTCCTAAAATACCTATTATTGGACCACCTGAGCCATATTCAGCAATAAATGCTGTAGGTATATTTGCAACATTTTTAGTTATCTTAAAACCTTCTTTTTGTAACTCACTTGCTAGAAGTGCAGAGCTTTTTGTTTCCTGATAGCCCATTTCTGCAAATTCCCATATATCAAGAGCAACTTTAGAAAAACGTTCTTTGTTTTTATCAATACTCCTTTCTAAGAATTCTGCATTTACATTTAAGATAGTAAAACTTAAAACTAATAATAAAAAAATTTGCTTTGTATACATTGTCTCCCCCTATGTATATATAAGACTATATCATTCTTCTGTTATCGGATTTAGAGGCATGGCTGCTGTATTAAAACCAGCATCAACATAAGTTATTTCTCCAGTGACCCCACTTGCATAATTAGAGCACAAAAATGCAGCAACATTCCCAACTTCCTCAATGGTTATGGTTCTTCCTAAAGGAGCGCGTGATGAGTGTTGTGAAAGCATTTTTCTAAAATTTTTAACACCAGAGGCAGCAAGTGTTTTTATTGGTCCAGCTGATATTGCATTTACTCTGACATTATCAGAGCCCATAGAAGCTGCAAGAAATCTAGTATTTGCCTCAAGGCTTGCTTTAGCTAAACCCATAACATTGTAATTAGGTATTGTTTGCAAGGCACCTAAATATGTGAGAGTAAGAAGGGCAGAACCATCATTTAACATAGGCTTAGAAGCTTTTGCAAGGGCAGTAAAGCTATATGAACTAATATCATGAGCAATCTGAAATCCCTCTCTTGTTGTAACATCTACAAAATTGCCTTCAAGCTGATCAGATGGCGCGAATCCAATAGAATGAACAAAACCATCAAAACTATCCCACCTTTTTGAAAGTTCGAAAAATGAATTCTCTATTGAATCATCACTTGCAACATCACATTCAATAAGAATATCCGAGTCATACTCTTCTGCCAGTGGTTTAAGATTTTTTAGAAGTCTATCATTTTGGTAGGTAAATGCTAATTCTGCTCCTTCTCTATGCATAGCTGATGCAATGCCTGCAGCAATCGAGTATTTATTAGCTAAACCAGTGATAAGGATTTTTTTGTTTTTAAGTAACATAGTTTATTTAATCATAAAGTTGTAAAGATATTATTATATTGTATTTAATTGAAATTTATTCTGTATCTATAATTTTAAAGAATACTTATTATTAATAATAAATATATTTATACATAAAAATTTAATATAATTAAGTAATTTTGTATTATATTTAATAATTATATGTAACAATTATTATCAAGATGAATTACACACGCTGTGTTTTTACATATATAGTGTGAATATAAATTTTTATATTAGGGGATTTCAATATGATAAAAATAAATAAATTCTTAATGTCGGCAGTTCTCGCTTTAGGATTGACTTCATTTTATGTAGGTGCTGAGGATACAACATCTGCTACTGTGGAGGCTGAGGTTATCAGTCAAGATGGTTCTGCTGTATCTGGTGCTACTGTTACTTTAACATCTACCACAAAAGGTATTTCTAGATCAAGCGTTGCTGACTCAGACGGTGGCGTAAGGTTTGTTTTACTTCCTCCAGGAAGCTACAGCGTTTCTGTTGCTGCTTCTGGTTTTAACTCATTAAGAGATGTTATTAAAGTTGGTGTGGGTGACGTTGCCTATAACTTTGTTTTAGAGGCTATGGGTGAAATTGATGAAATTGTTACCACAGCTGGAGCTGTTAAAGGAATAGATTTTAACAATACTACAACAGGTATTTCTGTTAACGTCGATGAGATAATGGAAACTACACCTTTATCTAGAAACTTGACTGATATAGTTTTATTAGCCCCTGGAACATCTCAAGGTGATTCAGCATTTGGAAATTTAGCTTCTATAGGTGGTTCTTCTGTAGCTGAAAACGTATATCTTATAAATGGTCTGGATACTACAAACTTTAGAAATTTTACTGGTTCATCGACTGTACCATTTGAATTCTATGATACTGTAGAGGTCAAAACAGGTGGATATGCTGCTGAGTTTGGTAAAGCTATCGGTGGTGTTGTAAACGCAGTTACAAAAAGTGGTAGTAATGAATGGAAATTTGGTGGTAATGTTTATTATTATCCTGAAGATATGTACGACAACAAAAGAGATACTTTCTCTAGTTTAAATAGATTTGATAAAAGAGACTATAAAACCTATAACGTCTATGCAAGTGGACCAATTATCAAAGATAAAGCTTTCTTTTATGTTTTAGCCTCACCTACAGATAACGAATCTAATGACGCTTATACTTCTGGTAATAATTATACAAGTGTTACAGACGAAACTTTTTATGGTGCTAAATTGGATTGGTTTGTGAATGATAGAATTCATCTTGAATATACATATTTTAGTGATGAAAGATCAGTTGTAGAAGAAAGAAGAGATATTAATACTACAACTGGAGTTGTGGATTCTGAAATTCAGGCGACTTCTTTATACAACAGAGGTGGTGATAACGAAATCTTCAAAGCTTCTTTCATTATTACTGATAACTTATCAGCTTCTGCTATGGTTGCTTCAAACCAGTACGATAGAACAGATGCTGGTACCGGTGATGTATATAGCTTTATTTGGTGGCCATATCCAACAAATTCTGAGGGTCTAGCTTCACAGCTTCTTCCAGGTGCTGGAGCTGATGAAAGAGACGTGACTAAATTTGATTTTGACTACTATTGGGGAGACCATCATTTCAGATTTGGTGTTGAGTCATCAGAGCTAGTTGCCTCGAACTTTTCTTCTTACAGTGGTGTAAATGCTCAAGCAATAGCTGGTGCAAATGGTTATGATAATGTAGATCTTACATGTGGTGGTGTTTATTATCGAGGATATGATGACGATGGTAATGGCACAATTGATGCAGGTGAGACTTTAAGACTTAGAACATACTGTAATGGTGGTACTTTCCAAACTGATCAAGAAGTTGTTTATATTCAAGATTCTTGGGATGTTAGTGATAGATTAAACCTTAATATTGGTATTAGAAGAGAGTCTTATGACAATATGAATGCTGCTGGTGAATCTTTTATTAAAGTTGAAGATCAAGACGCATTAAGATTAGGTGCTACTTATGATATTTATGGTGATGGTACTTCAAAATTATTTGCATCATTTGGTGAGTATTATCTGCCTGTTGCTGCTAATACAAATATTAGAATGGCAGGAAGAGAGTATTTCTCTCAACAATATTGTGAGTGGGATGGTACTATAAACAATCCTGAGGAATTTGTTCCTGGTGTAGCAGCAGGATCTTGTGGTTCTGTTTCTTACTATGCTGATGGTACTATTCCAGATCCAAGAGGCTTAAAAGATCAAAATATTGATCCTATGTATGCTGAGGAACTTATAATTGGGTATTCTACAGTTGTTAACAGAGGCTTATTCTCAGGCTGGGATATGAATTTAATCTACACAGAAAGAGATTTAGCTTCAACGATTGAAGACGTTTTAATTGATAGAGCTTTTGCACCTGGTGCCGTTCATCAATATGTTCTAACTAACCCAGGTACAGACATGTATGTATATGTGGATGACCTCGGTGAGTTTAGAAATATATCTGCCGCAGAGCTTAAATACCCAAAACCTAATAGAGAGTATGAAGGTATGACTATTGAATTAAATAGACCTTGGGATGGAGACTGGACAGCACGTCTTTCATATACTAACTCAGATACAATGGGTAACTATGAAGGTACTGTAAAATCTGATAATGGCCAGGATGATGCTGGTATTACTCAAGATTTTGACTTCCCTGAGTTTACCGAAGGTTCATATGGTAAATTACCTAACCATAGAAAACATAACTTGAAGTTCAATGCGGCTAGATCATTTGGTAATAATTGGATTGCAGGTGTAAGTGCTTCTGCTTTATCTCCAAGATATTATGGTTGTATTGGTAACCACCCAACAGCTACTGATTTATATGATGATTCATCATGGTACTGTAATGGTGTACTAACTCCTAGGGGCTCTCAAGCACAAAGTAGCTGGATAATGAATGTTGATGTAATGGCATTATATAAAGTTCCAGTTTCAGTTGGTGAGCTATCCTTAAAAGTAGATGTATTTAATATATTTAATATGGATGGAGTTTCTGATATTTATGAGTCTGGTGAGCAAGCGGGTGTGGTTGGCAATGCTGATCCAGACTACTTGAAGCCTACAAACTATCAAACTCCTAGAAGAGTTAGATTATCAGCAACTTATAGATTCTAATATTAAGTTATTAGTCTTTAAAGGGTCGCAAATGCGACCCTTTTTTATAGATTTTTATGAAAATACTATTTATTAAGTTTAAAAGAAAAATATTTGCAATAGTAACTAAATTATTTATTAGAATTATGAATATTTATATTAAAAGTAAATCTAGATAATTAAATTTTCTGTTTTTGAGTTTCATCTCTATGTTTTTTGAGATACTTCATGAATGGGGTCCCACCAGTTCCAGTTATAGTTGAGCCGCCTCGGCCAAATGGGTTTTTAATCTGTGATTGTTTATGAATATAAGTTGCAGCAAATTCAAGATGCTGAGCTCTGAATATTCTTATTTCTTCAAGACATTTGTTATATTCATTTATTAGTTTTTTAGAATCATGAATTAGTGCTTTTGCATTTGAAATATTTTCAACATGCTCAATTGCGTTGCGATGTTCTGGAGGCATATAGTCTCTCATTTCATTTAAGTAATGTCTTAGATGATCTTGTGTATGATAAATTCCAAGAGCTCCATCAAGAAAAGGCATAATACTGCTTTGAGCACCAGTCTCTCCTCTAAAAAATTGAGGTTTATTGTTAAATTGATTTTGATAAATTAATCCTTTTTTGAGATCAGGATTATCTTTTGTTCCAAAAATAAAAGGCCTCACTCTGTGATAGTAAACATAGGGATCACATTTTTCAGGCATTCTAGAGAAAATTGCATTTACTTTTCTTAAAGATTTGATGATAGCTCTTAAGTGAATTGAAAAATCGTTAACGGAGTGCTTTTCATTCAATTTTGCCAATTTAGTTGCAGCTTTTATTGCATCACTAGCAGCATCTTCAATACAAACATGTATGGTTACAAACCAATCCTCATCAACACCACCCAAAAAGTTTGTATGCAGGCCAACATTCTCTAGGCTAATATCTTCTTTTTTATTGAGTTTGTACCAATTATCAAGACAGTAACTTGCATAACTTAGTATTGGTGGTCTACCTAATATCTTTGATAATTTAACCCATGGTTTTGCAATGACCTCTGGGAGAATCTTTGAAGGTGTTTTTGAGCCCCAAATAAATGAATGCGCAATGAAGCTTATATGAACCATTGCTAAACGTATTTCTCTTAAATCATTATTTGCAATAACTTTATCAACTGATAGATCATTATTTTTAAGTTTATTAATAGTATTTTGAACTGAACCGGTTAATAAAAGCTTAGGTAGTTGTTCTGAAATTTCACTGATTAAATTTAGTGACTTTGATGTTGTTTTATATTTTATAAGAGGGTCTTTTGATGGTAGAAATGTATGCATAATATTTATATTTTATATATCTATTGTATGTTTTTTTTAATCATTTTTATTAAATAAAAAAAATTATATTTTTTTTAAAAAAAAGTGTTGACATAATTTTCTAAAGGCGTATATTTAATAGACCAACTTGATTCCGACTAACAATCAACTGCAGACGGGAGTTAGAGAGGTCAAGAAGGAAGAGCCCATAGGGTGAAAGCGTTACTAAGAGTCGACGATAAAAAAGAGCTTAGCAACCCACCAAGAGTTCAAGAGAAAGAACTCAAGGAGCCAGAGAGAATCTCACTCAGGACCCCTAAGGATCTCGAACTTAAAGAAACAGAGCTAGTCTCTGTTTTTTTTCGCCTGAAATAAATTAACCTAAGAACTTAATCATTACACCAGCAGCTACTGCTGATCCAATTACACCTGCTATATTTGGACCCATTGCATGCATTAAAAGATGATTTTGAGAATTATATTCAAGACCAACTTTATTTACGACTCTTGCAGCCATAGGTACAGCGGAAACACCTGCAGCACCAATTAATGGATTTATTTTTGTTTTACTGAAAACATTAATAAGTTTTGCTACCAAAACACCAGCTGCAGTTCCTATAGCAAAGGCAATCATTCCAAGAATTAAAATACCTAATGTTTCAGCAGATAGAAATTTATCAGCAGCAAGTTTAGATCCAACTGATAAGCCCAAGAAAATAGTAACAATATTTATTAAAGAATTTTGAGCAACATCACTTAGTCGATCAACAACTAAAGATTCTTTCATGAGATTACCAAGGCATAACATACCTAATAAAGGTGCAGCACTAGGTAGTAACAATCCAACTAGTAAAAATAACATTATTGGAAAAACAATTTTTTCTTTTTGTGAGACATTCCTTAATTGGACCATTGCTATAGTTCTTTCCTCTGAAGAGGTTAAGGCTCTCATTATTGGTGGTTGAATTAAAGGCACTAATGCCATGTATGAATATGCAGCAACAGCAATTGGTCCTAATAGTTCTGGCGCTAAAATAGATGATACATAAATAGCAGTAGGACCATCAGCGCCACCTATAATGCCAGTTGCAGCTGCCTGTTTCAAGGTAAAGTCTATCAAGCCGTAATAGTCTAGTAAAAGAGCACCCATAACTGTTGCAAAAATACCAAATTGTGCTGCAGCACCTAATATAAGAGTTTTTGGATTTGCCAATAATGGACCAAAATCTGTCATAGCTCCAACACCCATAAATATGAGAAGGGGAGCAATACCTGAGCCAATAGCAGTCTCATAAAAAATATATAAAATACCTGGACTATAACCTATGTTTCTTGCTGCTTCATTAAGCAGATTTAATTCACCATAAGATGCATTTTTAATAGCTTCCGATAAATCATTTGAAGAGATCGAAAGGCTTGTGATTACCTTATTAATTTCATCTATATTATTTGCATAAAGAAGTTTCTCAATAGGACTCATAGATAATCCTATTTCTGGGATATTTGTAAGAAGAGCTCCAAATCCTATTGGTAGTAATAATAAAGGTTCAAATTTTTTATTTATGGCAAGATATATTAATAATAAGCCAACAAGAATCATTACTGCCTGACCGCCAGTTAGACTAAAAATACCCAGGCTAGAAAAAAATTCAAACAAACTCATTTATATAACCTCAAAAAGAGCTTCACCTGGCTGAACTTTATCACCATCTTTTATAAAAATTTGTTTAATTGTTCCTTTAGATGGAGTTTTAATAGTTGTTTCCATTTTCATTGCCTCTAAAACAACAACAGTTTCATCTTGATTAATTTTATCTCCAACTTTCTTTTCAATTTTAAATATATTTCCTGCTAATGGAGCAGTAACTATTAAACCCTCTTGCAATGAAAATGCATCTTCTATGTTTTGATCTTTTGTGAGCTTGTATTCACCATTAATAATTTCTGGATCATTAGTTTTAGAGTATTTAACTAAATAATCTGTATCATCAATTACAATTTTATAAAAACCTTCTTTATGTTCAGTGATTTGAGTGGGTGATTTTTCAAAAAACTCTTTATTATTTTTATTTTCTAGAAACTTTAGACCAATTTCAGGGAAGAGGGTGTATATAAGAATATTTTCTTCATTATTTTCAATATCAATATTTTTTTCTTTAATGGCTTTAACATATTTTTCTTTTGTTAAATCATATTCATTTTTATCTATTAAATCTGCTGGCCTGCATGTCACAGGTTCATCTTCATTTAGAACTTTAGATTGGAGATCTTTATCAACGCCAGATGGTGTCTTGCCATATTCACCTTTTAGAAGAGCAGATGTTTCTTTTGTAATTACTTTATATCTTTCGTTATTTAAAACATTAATAACTGCTTGGGTGCCAACTATTTGTGATGTTGGTGTAACCAAAGGAATATATCCTAAATCAGCACGAACATTTGGAATCTCTTCAATAACTTCATCAAATTTATCAATGGCATTTTGTTCTTTTAGCTGATTTTCAAGATTAGTTAACATACCACCTGGAACTTGAGAAGTAATTATTCTAGCATCCACTCCTTTTAAAGAGCCTTCAAAGTTAGAGTATTTTTTTCTAATTTCTCTAAAGTGTTTAGCAATTGGCTCAAGTGATTCTAAGCTTATATTTGTTTCATAATCTGCACCATTTAATATACCAACTACTGTTTCAGTTGGTGAATGGCCATAGGTCAAGCTCATCGATGATATAGAAGTATCAATATTATCAACTCCTGCTTCAGCGCATTTGATTGCAGTTGTTGTAGACATTCCAGTTGTTGCATGGCTATGCAAATGTATTGGGACTTCAATAACCTCCTTAAGCTTTGAAACTAATTCAAAACCTACATAAGGATCTAAAAGACCTGCCATATCTTTAATCGCTAACGAATGACAACCAAGGTCTTGAAGTTTTTTACCTAGATCTACCCATGTTTGCATATTATGAACTGGGCTTGTCGTATATGAGATTGTTCCTTGAGCATGACCTTCAAAATCTATTGTTGCCTTGATAGCTGTTTCCATATTTCTATAGTCATTGAGGGCATCAAATATTCGATAAACATCAACTCCATTTTCTTTTGATTTTTCAATGAATTTATAAACTATCTCATCTGAATAGTGCTTATAGCCGAGAAGGTTTTGACCTCTTAAAAGCATTTGCTGAGGAGTATTAGGCATGTTTGATTTAATTTTCCTAATTCTTTCCCATGGATCTTCTCCAAGATATCTAATACAAGAATCGAATATAGCTCCACCCCATGATTCAACAGACCAATAACCTATTGAATCCATATGAGAAAGAATTGATTCCATGTCCTCATATCTGAGCCTTGTGGCTAATATCGATTGATGCCCATCTCTAAGAACTACCTCAGTTATACCAATATTCTTTTTATTCATTGAAGATTCTCTTATTAATGTAATTAATTATTTCCAAATGTGTTTTAGGAATATCATTAGAAATTTGATTTTGATTTATATTATTTTCTTCTTTTTTAATATCTTCTTTAAGAATTAGAGCTGCTACATTAATTAAAATTATTAATATTGCAAGAAATATAAATACAGTAAGCATGCCTGTAAGCATTAAATTTATTCCTGACAAAATTAAATCACTCATCATAATAATCGAAAAAATTTTATTGAAACTCTAGATATTAATTTAATATCTTTTTATATTAATGAAAATATTATACAATATATTATATTAATATAAAATATTGTAAATAATTTACATTATTAAATATAAGAATTTTTATTATAACTATGAAAATAGCAATCAACGGTTTTGGACGAATTGGAAAAAACATAACTAGGCACTTAATTGATGCTGGTTATTTAAATAGTCAGGGTGGTGATTTAGAGCTTGTTGCAATTAATGATTTAGGCAAGATTGAATCAAATGCTCACTTACTAAAATATGATTCTATTCATGGAGCTATTCAAAATAGTATAAAAGTTCACAATGATGATTTAATCATAGACAACTCATCCATAAAATATTTTTCTGAAAGAAATCCTGAAGATCTTCCATGGGGTGATTTGGATATTGATATTGTTTTTGAATGTACAGGTATTTTTACTTCAAGAGATGCAGCATCGAGTCATATAAAAGCCGGAGCAAAAAAAGTTCTTATTTCTGCTCCTGCTCAAAACCCTGATAAAACAATAGTATATGGAGTAAATCATAAACAGTTAACCAGCGATGATATTATTATTTCAAATGCTTCGTGCACCACAAATTGTTTAGCACCTTTAGCAAAAATTATTAATGATAATTATGTTATAAAAAGCGGACTTGTTAATACTGTTCATGCAAGCACAAATGATCAGAGTTTGTTAGATGTAGCTCATTCAGATTTGTACAGAGCTAGAGCAGCTTCAGCTTCAATAATCCCATCTAAAACTGGTGCAGCCAAAGCAATTGGCTTAGTAATACCTGAGCTTGATGGCAAATTAAATGGTATGGCTACAAGAGTGCCAACATTAAATGTATCTATGCTAGATTTCACTTTTGAAACAGAAAAGAACTTCACCATTGATCAATTAGTTGAGACAATTAGAGCTGCAGCAAATAAAGATTATAAAGATATTCTTTTGGTTTGTGATTTGCCACTTGTAAGCACTGATTTTAATCACAACCCATCATCATCAATATTTGATAGCAATCACTTATATCAGATTGGCAATCAAACCAAAATTCTTGCTTGGTATGATAATGAATGGGGTTTTTCTAAGAGAATGATTGATTTATCAAAATATATAAAAGAAATTTCATCCATTTCATTCAAAGAAACTGCATAAAAACAACAATAAGGGTATATACTTGCTGCTGTTTATAGGGTTATTATGAATTTCACCAGAACTAAGATTATTTGCACAATTGGTCCAGCTACTGAAAGCTTGTCAGCCCTAAGAAAGCTTTATGAAAATGGAATGAATGTTGCAAGAATCAATATGTCTCATGCTTCGCATAAATCAGCAAAAATTATTATTGATAGAATTAATAAAATCAATAAAGAGCAAAAAATTCAATCAGGAAAAATAGGCATTCTTCTTGACACACAGGGCCCTGAAATAAGAACAGGCGATACAGAGCTGCCATTGGAGTTAAATGTAGGAGAAGAGGTAACTTTAACTGTTCGTGATGAGGTAGATGTTGAAACTTCCTCAATAAAAATTAATTATAAAGATTTAGTACATAGTGTGAATGAGGGCTCAAGAATATCTGTGGATAATGGCCTGATAAATTTTATGGTTTTATCAAAAGATTCTGAAACTCTAAGGTGTAAAGTTTTAGATGGTGGAAAATTAGGTTCAAAAAGACACGTTAATCTTCCAGGTGTTAGAGTTAATCTTCCTTCATTAACAGCAAAAGATCTTGAAGATATTTCTTTTGGTATAAAAAATAAAGTTGATTTTATAGCTCTATCTTTTGTAAGGAATGCAGATGATCTTCAAAAACTTCAAGAAATTCTTGATAAGAAAAAATCTCATGCAAAAATCATAGCAAAGATCGAGAATCAAGAAGGTTTAGATAATATTCATGATATTAGTAAAGCTGCATGGGGTGTTATGGTTGCAAGAGGCGATCTAGGAATAGAGACAAGTTTGGTTGACTTACCCAATATACAAAGAAGAATTATGTATGCGTGTGCTAAGTGGGGCAGAAGGTCCATCGTTGCAACTCATTTACTTGAATCAATGATTGAAAATCCAACTCCTACTAGAGCTGAGGTAACTGATATAGCTAACGCTATATATGAAGGCACAGATGCAATTATGCTTTCAGGTGAAACTAGTGTTGGAAAATATCCATCAGAGTGTGTAAATCTTTTAAAATCTATTGCCGAGAAAACAGAAAAATTTAGAACTTTAGGATATGAAAAAAACTTTGTACCTAATTCTGATTGGCAGCATATAGGGGTAGCTGCAAAAAATTTAGCTGAGTCTATTAATGCAGATGGTATTATAGCCATCACAAGAACCGGAAAGACAGCTAATTACATTTCTAATTCAAAGCCTCATGGAATTCCAATTTTCACTTTTACAGGAAATAAAAAAACTCTTAATCAGTTATCATTAGTTGGTTCAACCGTTCCCTTTTATTTATCTAATTTAAGCGATCATGACACTACGCTGATTAAGGTTACAAAAATATTAAAAAAATATTACGGTAAAGAAAATCTTAAGTTCATAATGGTCTCAAGTATTTTCTCCGAAGAGCATTCAGAAGCAATTCAAATAATTAATATATAAATTAATGCAAGAAATAAGTCAGCAAATAATAAATCTACTAGAAGAAGATATTAAATCAGAGGGATATTCAAATTTAATAGTAAGTGGAGGCTCAAGCCCTGTAAAAATTTTTGAAGATCTATGTAAAGTAAATCTAGATTGGTCTAAAGTAAATATTTCTTTGGTTGACGATAGGGTTGTTGATAAATCTCATAAAGATTCTAATGAAAAATTAGTTAAAGATGTCTTGATGTCTGGTTATGCAGGGGATGCAAAATTTATTTCAATATGCAATGAATCAAAAGAGCTGTCTAATATATATAGACCTTATTCAGTTATGCTTCTTGGAATGGGGGAGGACGGACATTTTGCATCTTTGTTCCCACAATTAATTATAAGTAATCCTGATTATTTTGATGTATCAAAGGATCCAGAAATCTTTTTTACCGAACCAATGGGTAACCCATGTCATAAAAGAGTGAGTATGAATATTTCAATGATTCTTAATTCAAAAAATATCTTTTTGCTTGTTTCGAGTAAAGAGAAATTAGAAATTCTTAACCAAGCTAAAACTGATACAGCTTTGCCACTTTACTACTTGCTTAACCAAAATATTGCTGAAATAAAAATAGTACAAAATTATTAATATTTATATCTAGCTTTTTATAAGATTCTTGCTAAGTAAAAAAAGAACGTTTTAACACGCTGTAATAAGCTTTAAATATAGACATTATGTAATTAATGTAACTTATTTACATTTTTTTTTAATTTTAATAAAAAACTTGCATAAATTTACATATTTGTGTATTTTAAGCTCTATTATATTTAGAGCCACTAAATATATAAAACAAACTATATATGGGGGAAACATATGTATACTAAAAATCTAGTCTCAAGAAGAGATGCTGTTCTATCTGGATTAGCTCTTTCTTTGGCTTCACTCCCAACAATGGCCCAATCAACAGGTGACGAATCTGTTGAAGAAGTTGTTGTTCTGGGTTCTTATGCGCAAAGTTTAAAAAATGCGATTGATAAGAAAAGAAATGCTGATGGTGTCGTAGACGCTATTACAGCTGAGGATATTGGTAAATACCCTGATACAAACCTTGCTGAGTCATTGGCTAGGATTACAGGTGTGTCTATTGATAGATTCAATGGAGAGGGTTCAAGAGTAACAGTTCGTGGTCTTGGTCCTGATTTTAACCTTGTTACTTTAAACGGAAGAAGTATGCCAACAGTTGGAGGCAGATCATTTGATTTTGCTGATATTTCACCTCATGGTATAGCTGCTGTTGAAGTATACAAAACAGGTAATGCTGCTATTCCTACAGGAGGAATAGGTGCAACTATTAACATGGTAACAACTAAACCACTAGATGCTCCTGGCTTTATTGGTGTAGTTGAAGCTTCAGCTTTAGATGCATACAGTGTAAATGGAGATGACTATACACCACAAATTATGGGTATTTTCTCTAATACATTTGCTGATGATACTATTGGTGTATCTTTATCTGCTTCTCATCAAGTTAGACATAACAGAGAAGAGCAAGCTAGAGTTGATAACTGGAGACCAAATGTAAATCCAACTGATCCAAATGCTGTTTGGGAAAACAACAATAAAAGACCAGATGGTTATACATGGTATCCACAGAATGCTGGTTATAACATTGCTGATAACGAAACTGAAAGAACTAACCTTCAGTTCACTCTTCAATGGCAGCCTTCTGATGATGTTAGAGCAACTTTAGACTACACAAATTCAGAATATGAGTTCTTCGGTGAAAGAAGAGGTCTTGGAATTTGGTTTAATGGTTTCGGTTCAACTACTCAAGCTGTAACAAACGAAAGAGGAACATATACTTTTGTTGAAGAGGCTGGTGGTGACTATGCTGTTAACATTGGTGCTGGTGGTAAATACAACGAAAACAATTCAGTTGGTTTTAATCTTGAATGGAATGCATCAGATAGCTTGACTGTTACTTTTGATGCGCATGATTCAGATGCTGAAGGTAAAGGTGATCCTAAATGGGGTAGTGATACTTACATGATTACTGGTAACACTTCATATTGGGGTGATGCTATGGGTGACCCAACTGCAACAATTAATAGAAAATCTGCAACATACTATTCAACTGGTATTCACAGATGGACTTTTGATTTAGCTGGTGGACAAGAAGCATTATTACCATCTGATTTGGGTACATTATTCCTTGGTGCCTCAGACTACTATTCATCAAATGATATGTCTCAGTACCAATTAACAGGTTTATGGGAAAATCAAGATGATAGTGCTTTAAAAAGCATTAAATTTGGTGTTTCTAAATCTGAGCAAGATTGGGTAAATCAAAATATGTTCTCTGGGCAACTTCCTGCTGGTTGGTGGGGATATTCAGAATCATATGTGCCTGATGATGCATGGGTTGCTAATAGTTTGGCTGGATGGTTATCAGATGCTGCTAATAGTGGTAACTATGGTGTTACATATTATTGGGATATGCCATTAGACCTTATTGCTTACTATTACGAGACAATGGGTTTTACTGATTCTGAAGGAGTTTCTAGAACTTATGATGGACCTGGTGGTGGACCTATCGCTGGTTGGTATTGTTGTTATGCTGGTGAATGGGGTCCTGACTACAGAGATGCTGAAGGTTACGGTCACATTAATGCTGGACCGGTTGATTCAGATGCGAGAGTTAAAGAAGAAAATACTTCATACTTTGTTCAAGCTGATTTTGAAACAGAATTCAACGGAATGCCTGTTGATGTTGTTACTGGCTTAAGATATGAATCTTCTGATGTAACTGCTGCTGGTCTTGAAACACCGATTGTAAATATTGCATGGGTTGGTGGTAATGAATTTGCTTATGTTGAAGGTGAAAAAGGCTTTACTTCCGGAATGGGAGATAACAAATTCTTCTTACCTAGCATCGATGCAAAAATTGGAATTTCTGATGATGAGATTGTTAGATTCTCATACAGCAGAACTATAACTAGACCTGGTATTGGTTCTTTAAGATCAACAACAGATTTTCCTGGAACACCAAAAATTGGTCAAAGAAAAGCTAATGTAGGTAACCCAGAGTTATTACCATATGTTTCAGATAATATTGATGTAACTTATGAAAATTACTATGCGGATGGAAGTTATTTTGCAATAAGTTACTGGAGAAAGGTTGTTGATAACTTCTTACAATCAAGAACTACACAAGAATCTGTGAACGGTATTAGAGATGTTTACTTTGGTCAAGCAGCAGATGCTTGTAGAGCTGACATTCAAGCAGGTGGCGGAGTTGCTACTGATATGGATGTATTTGCATGTCTAACTGGTTCTGTTGGTGGAACACAATTATTGCCTGATGGAGATGATCCACTTGCATTATTTGATGTAACAAGAGAAGTTAACGAAGAAACTGGAACTCTATATGGTTTCGAAATAGCTGCTCAACATTTATTTGAAGATGGTTATGGTGTAACTGCTAACTATACTTCTGTTAATGGTGATGTTGAGGCTGATAGAGATGCTATTGGTTACCAATTTGCTCTTACTGGAATGAGTGATAGTGCAAACTTATCTGGTTTCTATGAAACTGACAAATATTCTGTCAGACTTTCATGGAATTGGAGAGACGAGTTCTTAGGTGGATTCGATCAGCACTCATCTCCTGTATTTACAGAAGAATATGAGCAGTGGGACTTAAATGCTACTTATAGTCTAAATGATCAAGTTGAAGTATTTGTTCAAGGATTAAACCTTACAGAAGAAGTTGTAAGAACTTATGTAAGATATCCTGAGCAATTATTAGCTCTTGGTCAATATGGTACTACCTGGATTATAGGGGGTAGATATAGATTCTAATTAAACTCTCCCCAGTTTAATTAGTTGATTACTATTAAAAAAACCTCCCCGTTTTTTTAATGTAAATTTAAAAAGGCTACTTGTAAAAAGTAGCCTTTTTTCTTTGTATAATAAGTTATGAAACATGAAGTTTTAAATAATGTAGATCATGCAAATTTGATGATAAACAGCCAATTTAAACCTGGTTGTGGCTTTGATTTTAATCTTACAAGTGTCTTTCCAGTTGAATATATAAGATTACAGTCTCATTTCCCAATATTTTTTACTCATGATAAAAAAAATAATTTTTATCAAAGTGTGGCTATGCTGGGTTTTGAGGAAAATGAGAATCTTTTTTTAGAGTCAAAAGGTCTTCTGACCGCTCTACCATTAAGCATTCAGCGAATACCCTTCTATATAGGTAAAAGAACAAAAATAGAAGGTGGTATTCCTGTAGATGAAAAAAATCTAACTATTGATGTTGATCATCCCTCTGTAAATCAAGATTCTGGAAATAGAATTTTTCTTGAGCATGGTGGTAATAGTGATTATTTAAATCATATTAATAGAGTTCTGGTTACAATTGATGAGAATATGAAGGAATTAGAAGAATTTTCTCAATTATTATCATCATTAGATCTATTTGAACCATTAAATTTATCTGTCGATTTGGATAAAAATAATAATAATTTTACTATCAAAGGTTTATGGACAATAAATGAAACTAAATTAAAAGATTTGGATGAAAAATCAATATTCGAACTTCATAGAAAAGGTTTTCTACAACATATATATATGATTGCTGCATCAATTGGAAATATGAATAATCTAATTCATTTAAAAAAAATTAAGGATTCAGCTTAACTATGCCCATTACATACGAGCCAATTTCTGAAATTAAAAAATCTGAATTTAACTTTGATTTATTTGATAAAAACCAACCAGTAGTGATAAGAGGTCTGGTTGAGGACTGGCCATTAGTAAAAGCCTCATCTTCAAATATTGAAGATCTTGTTTCTCATATCCTTTGTTATTATGAAGGTGATAGAGTATTGGCTTTTGCAAGCTCTCCTGAGTCAGGCAATAAATTTACTTATGCAAATTCTGATACAAGAAAAAGTTTTTCTGAAATGGAAACTACACTTGATTTGTTATTGGAAACTATTCTTGAGCTAAAAGACAAAGATAACCCATCAACTGCATATATGGGATCAACATCTATTGATTATGTGCTACCTGGACTATCTAAGGACAATAACTTTGTCATAAATAACGAATCACCAATAAAGAGTATATGGATTGGTAATAGTACAGTTGTTCCACCACATTTCGATGTGCCAGATAATATAGCTTTTGTTTGCTCTGGAAAAAGGAGATTCACTTTATTTCCTCCAGATCAAGTTAAAAATTTATATGTAGGTCCTCTTGAATTCACTCCAGCTGGTCAGCCTATTTCACTTGTTGATATATATGAACCTGATTTAAATAAATTTCCTAAGTTTGAAGAGGCCAAAGATCTTGGTCAATCTGCAGAATTATTACCAGGTGATGCAATTTTTATTCCTAGTTTGTGGTGGCATCAAGTAGAAAGTTTTGGTCCATTGAATGTTTTAATTAATTATTGGTGGAGAGATGTTCCTAGTTTCATGGGGAACCCAATGGATGCACTTATGCACTCAATTTTATCAGTAAGAGATTTGCCTGATCATCAAAAAGAAAATTGGATAAATATGTTTAAACACTATGTATTTAATTATGAGAATAAGAATTTTGATCATATTCCAGAAGATATCCATGGCGCTGTTGGAAATATAGATGATAATTTAGCTAAAAAAATTAGAGCTTTACTACTTAATAATCTTAATCGATAAAAAGTAGAAAAATTAAACTCTTGTTTTTTCTATATTTTTTATAACTTCGTCTTTTCTACTATCAAATACTTTACCAAATCGAGCTTGAACGGTAGCAGATAAAATATCAATAATTGCTAGATGTGCCAATCTGGAAGTCATTGGAATATGAAGATTGTTTTCAAGATGAGTGTGTATATGAAGGACAACATCTGAAAGTTTAGCAAGAGGAGAGTTTTCTGATGTTAAGGCAATAGTCTTAACTCCATTTTTTTTAGCAATTTTAGCTGTCTCAACTATTTCAGCAGTTCTTCCGGTAAAAGAGATGGATACCAATAAATCTCCCTCTTTCATCATGGATACTATCATTCTTTGATTAATATAATCTGTATGCGCAACTACAGGAACACCAAATCTAAAGAATTTATGCTGAGCATCAAGAGCAACTGGACCAGAACCACCTAAGCCAAAAAATGTAATGCTTTTTGCATTTGCTAATAAATCTGTAGCTTTATCTATTGATTCTGGATTTAAATTTTGACCAACATTAACGATAGTTGATTGAATATCACTCATGACTCTTTTTACAACCTCAGGAGTATCTTTATCAACATTAAATCTATCAAGAAGTTCATTTGTGTTAGTAATTTCTTGAGCAATTTGGATTTTAAAAGCAGGGTAGCCATCAAATCCTAATTTTTTACAAAATCTATTCACTGTTGGCAGGCTTACACCGGCTTCTTCAGCTAGAGACGTTATTGATTGATTGATAACTTTGGTTGGGTTATTTAAAACAGATAATGCAATCCATTTTTCAGATTTACTTAACTTTACCCCTCCATTGACTAATGTATCTAGAATCATATTTTAATTATATATATTTGTAATTTATTTACAATATTTGATATATATACAAGATATTGTATATTTTTAACATAATCTAAAGTAAAATTGTATTTACATTTTAAAGTAGATATATGAATCCAGAAGATAAAGATCCAATTGAAACGAGTGAATGGCTAGATGCAATAAATAGCGTTATTGAAAAGGAAGGTGTCGAAAGAGCATCTTTTTTAATGACAAAGTTAGCCAAAAGATTAAATGAAGAAGGGGCTATACCTACATATAATCTAACAACACCCTTTAGAAACTCTATTCCTGTAAAAGATGAAGCGCAAATGCCTGGTGATTTGTTTATGGAGAGGAGAATAAGATCACTTATCAGATGGAATGCTTTAGCTTTAGTTTTAAGAGCAAATAAAAATGAAGACGATTTGGGAGGCCATATTTCAACATTTTCTTCTGCTGCAACATTATATGATGTTGGTTTTAATTATTTCTTTAGAGGCTCTGAAGGCCAACTTGAAGATTTAATATACTATCAAGGACATTCATCTCCTGGTATTTATGCTAGATCTTTTTTAGAAGGTTACTTAAATGAAGAAGATTTAGACAATTTCAGAAGAGAGGTAAAGAAACCAGGATTATCATCTTATCCTCATCCATGGTTAATGCCGGATTATTGGCAATTTCCTACTGTCTCAATGGGTCTTGGTCCAATAATGGGAATATACCAAGCCCATATAATGAGGTATATGTCTGCCAGAGGTCTTGTTCCTAGAAATGATAGGAAAGTTTGGGTTTTTTGTGGTGATGGCGAAATGGATGAACCAGAATCAAAAGGTGCAATTGCTCTAGCAGGAAGAGAAAGTCTAGAAAATCTTATTTTTGTTATTAACTGTAATCTTCAAAGATTAGATGGTCCAGTTAGGGGAAATGGGAAAATTATTCAAGAGCTTGAAGGTTCATTTAGAGGAGCTGGCTGGAATGTAATTAAAGTAGTATGGGGAAGAAAATGGGATCCTATTATTGCTAAAGATAAAGAAGGAAAACTTCAAGACATTATGGATGCAGTCCTTGATGGAGAAATGCAAAACTTTAAAGCAAAAGGTGGTGCCTATACAAGAGAGAACTTTTTTGCCAAAGACCCTGACGTTTTAAAAATAGTAGAAGATTTAACTGACGAAGATATTTATAGATTAAATAGAGGGGGTCATGATCCATATAAAGTTTATGCTGCATATCATAAAGCAGTCAATTCTTCTGGTGCTCCAACTGTAATATTAGCTTTAACAACCAAAGGATATGGTGTTGGTTCAAGAGAGGCTGATAATACTACTCATCAGGTTAAAAAATTGTCATTAGATAATATCAAGGCGTTCAGAGATAAATTTAATATTCCTGTTACCGACGAGGATATTGAAAAAATTCCATATGTTAGACCGCCTGAAGATTCACCAGAAATGCAATATTTAAGAAAAACAAGAGCAAATTTAGGTGGACCTATACCAAGAAGAAGAAAAGAATCTGAAGTTTTAACAGCACCTGATGAAAAAACTTTTACTAAACTTTACTCTGGATCAGAAGAGAGAAAAATTTCTACCACCATGGCTGCAGTAAGGGTTATTACTGATTTATTAAAAGATAAAGAAATTGGAAAAAGAATAGTTCCTATCGTTCCAGATGAGGCAAGGACTTTTGGAATGGAGGCTTTGTTTAGACAAGTAGGTATTTATTCATCTGCAGGTCAAAATTATGAACCAGAAGATGCTGATAAAGTGATGTGGTACAAAGAATCCAAAGAAGGAGTGATGCTTGAAGAAGGTATTACCGAGGCCGGGGCATTTTCTGCCTGGACTGCATTAGCAACAGCATACTCAAATTATGATTTCCCAATGATTCCCTTTTATTTGTTCTATTCAATGTTTGGCTTTCAAAGAATTCATGACCTAGCATGGGCTGCTGGTGACTCTCAAGCAAAAGGATTTCTAATAGGTGCTACTTCTGGAAGAACTACTCTTAATGGTGAAGGTCTTCAGCATCAAGATGGACATAGTCATATTCTCTCATCAACTATTCCCAATTGTTTATCTTATGATCCAACATTCTCATATGAGATAGCTGTAATAATTAAAGATGGTATTCAAAAAATGTATGTAGAGCAGAAAAACTTTTTTTATTACATCACAACAATGAATGAAAATTATGAACATCCGCCTATGCCAAAAGGAGCTGAGGATGGAATTATTAAAGGTATGTACAAGTTACTTCCTGCAAAAAAACCAGTTATAAGACTTATTGGCTCGGGTTCTATTTTAAATGAATCTATAAAAGCTAAAGATATATTAACCAACTATGGAATTGAATCTGAAGTATGGAGTGTGACAAGCTTTAATTTACTTAGAAAAGATGGGATGGAAGTAGAAAGAAGAAATCAACTTAATCCAAATAAAAAAGAATTAAAAACTTATGTTGAAGAGTGTTTTGATGATAACTCAATACCAGTTATTGCATCAACAGACTACATGAGAGCTTATGCAGAGCAAATTAGACCTTACATAAAAGCTGATTATACAGTTCTTGGCACAGATGGATTTGGAAGAAGTGACTCAAGAGCAAGTTTAAGAGAGTTTTTTGAAATCGATGCTAATAGCATTGCAAGAGCAGCGGCTTATACTCTATTTAAAAGTAATGTTGTTGATAAATCAAAACTTAAGCAAATATATGATGATTTAGAGGTAGACCCTTTAAAACCAAATCCTTGGGAAGTTTAATGTCAACTATTAAGCAACTTAATATTCCTGACCTTGGCGATGTTGATGAGGTAGAAGTTATTGAAGTTTGTGTAGAGGTTGGTCAAACAGTTGAATCAGAGGATTCAATTATGATTCTTGAAACTGATAAAGCAGCAATGGAAATCCCAGCTTCAGTTAATGGAACAATTAAAAAAATTCTTATCAATGTTGGCGACATGGTCAAACAGGGCATGCCTTTTGTAGAAATTGAAGTAATTGAAACATCAACAGAAGAAAATCAAGATATTGAAAACAAAGAGCAAACAAAAGACTCGGAAATAGAAGAAGAAATAATTGAAGAAATTCCTGAAGGTGAGTTAGTCACATCACAACCCTTGATTCCTGATCTTGGTGATGTTGATGAGGTAGAAGTTATTGAAGTATGTGTAGAGGTTGGCCAAACAGTTGA
>Ga0181599_1000471_pt1 | contig 42043 bp, 30 predicted proteins | sample 041ome_3_FD_148658 | JGI IMG/M metagenome (GOLD analysis project Ga0181599, IMG submission 148658) | Coastal salt marsh microbial communities from the Groves Creek Marsh, Skidaway Island, Georgia - 041405US metaG (spades assembly) | ecosystem: Environmental > Aquatic > Marine > Intertidal zone >...
CTCTCTTCTTCTTCTTCTCTATAAATCTACGCACGAGTACTTTTTTATTCTATTCTTTGCTCAACTCTTTGCTTCTCTCTGCGGCGGCTTTTACCGCGTTGATGAACGAGTTTCTCACGCCCCCTTTTTCCAATTCGTGCACTGCCGCAATCGTTGTCCCACCTGGCGACGTCACGTTATCCTTCAACTGACCTGGATGCGTCCCTTTCTCCAAAACCATCTTCGCCGCACCCATAACGGTTTGCGCGGCTAACTTCGTAGAAACATCTCTCGGCAACCCGCACAAGACGCCTCCGTCGCTCATCGCTTCGATGACTTGGTAGATGTACGCCGGTCCCGATCCGCTCACTCCAGTCACCGCATCTAACAACTTCTCTTGCACCATGACACATATTCCAACCGATTGCATCAACTTCAGCGCCAAATCCGCTTGTTCGTCCGTCACAAATTTGCCTCTCGCCATCGCTGCTGCGCACGCGCCGACTAAACACGGAGTATTCGGCATCACTCTCACCACGGGAACATCTCTGCCAATTATCGCCCCTTCCAACGTTTCTAAAGTCACCCCGGCGCAGATGGAAATCACGATTTTATCCTTCGTCAACTCCTTACTGATTTCATTCAACACAGCGGCTGCTCCATACGGTTTCACCGCGATAAATATCACGTCCGAGTTCTTCGCCAGTTCGCAGTTATCTTTACACGCCGTCGCGCCGAACGATTGGAACAAATCCAAACGAGGTTGCCACGGATCCGTGCAATAAATGTTCGACCACGGAACAATTCCGGCGCTGGAGAGGCCTCCTCCTAAAGCCTCTGCCATCATTCCCGATCCAATAAATCCAACTTTTGTGTTGTTTGCGCTCATCGTTGCTATAAAAAAGAGAGAGCTTTTTGCTGCGTTTTTTTTGAGCGATGTTTTTTGTTTTCTTTCTTCTCGCTCAATTTTTGATGTTTAGGGTTTCAATGTCGGTTGGCTTGTTGAAAACATTTTCTCTCCTTTCGGGTCTTCAGTTTTAAGACAAAGAACAAAATATGGCGGATACTTCGATGGACTACTCGGAGTATTCCGAGAACGAGAACAGCCCGATGGTGGCACCAAAGGTAAATATTGCATCGACACGCGACGCGCATCGTTCTTCTTTTTCGTTTGTGAATTACTATTATTAGTATTATTGTTATCGTTTTGGTTTATCGTAACATCGCGCGCGCGCGCAAGAGAGAGAGAGAGAGAGATTTCTCTCGGTTTTTTTCTTTCTTCCCCCCCAACAGAAAAAAAAGATTTGCGCGCGTTCATCTCTTGGGCGCGCGCGCGCGCGCGATAAATTGTGTTCACGAGACGTTCTTTCGCATCCCCTCTCGCATGAGATGAGCGCATTCGTCGAGTCTTTGAGCGCTGTTCATAAATAACACGTATTCTTCATCGAGGGATACGACGCGCATTCGAAAAAACAGGTACTGACAACAGACTCGTCTGATTTTTCCTCTTCTTCTTTCAAAACTCAATATAGGGGAAGAAAGCTGCGGGCGCGAAGAAAGCGCCGCTGGCGGACGGCAACGCCGGGACTGGTAAAAAAGTCGCCATCGAGGACATTTACCAGAAAAAAACACAACTGGAACACATCTTGTTAAGACCGGACACGTACGTCGGATCGTGTGAGAAAGCGGAAGAGATGGCGTGGGTGTACGACGCCGCTTCTAACAAGTTGGTGCAGAAAACTGTCGCGTTTACGCCGGGTTTGTATAAAATCTTTGACGAGATTTTGGTCAATGCGACGGATAATAAAGTCAGAGATCCGACGATGAAAGAGTTGCGAGTGGATATTGACAAGGAGAAAGGGACAATTTCCGTCATGAACGGTGGGAAAGGGATCCCGGTGGAGATGCACAAAGAGGAAGGCGTGTACGTACCGGAGCTTATTTTTGGACATCTTTTGACGTCGTCCAACTACAACGACAACGAAAAGAAAGTCACCGGTGGTCGTAACGGTTACGGTGCAAAGTTGGCGAACATTTTCTCGCACGAGTTTATCGTGGAAACGTGCGATGGTAGTCGCGAGCGACAGTATAAGCAAGTGTTCAAGAACAACATGAGCGAGAAAGGGGAACCGATAATTACCAAGTGTAAGAAATCCGACAACTGGACTCGAATTACGTTCAGACCAGACTTTGAGAAGTTTGGGATGACTGATTTGGAAGATGACTCCATCGCGTTGATGTCGAAGAGAGTGTACGACGCCGCGGGTATCATCGGGAAGAATACGAAGATCTTTTTGAACGGCGAACAGATCAAAGTCAAGAGCTTTTCGGATTACGTCGATTTGTATCTGCAAGACACGGAGAACGCGCCAAAAGTTTACGAAGCGCAAGGCGATCGTTGGCAAGTGTGCGTGACGGTGTCGAACACGCAACAGTTCCAGCAGTGCTCGTTCGTGAACGGTATTTGCACCATGAAGGGTGGGACACACGTCGCCAACATCGCCGACGGCATTGCGGGCGAATTATTGAAGAAGATCCAAAAGAAGGAAAAGTCGTGCAAGAACTTGAAGGCGTTTCAAGTGAAGAACCACTTGTGGGTTTTCGTGAACTCGCAAATCGAGAACCCGGCGTTTGATTCGCAAACGAAGGAGACGCTCATTACCAGAGCTTCGAACTTTGGTTCCAAGTTCACCGTTTCCGACAAACTCATCAAGCAGTTGATGAATACGCCGTTGGTTGAGAACATCATGTCGTGGGCACAGTTCAAGCAATCCAAAGACTTGAAGAAGTCCGACGGTGTCAAGCGATTGCGATTGACTGGTATTCCGAAGTTGGATGACGCGAACAACGCCGGAGGACGCAACTCGAAAGACTGCACGCTGATTTTAACCGAAGGGGATTCCGCCAAAGCGTTGGCAGTTTCTGGTTTATCCATTGTCGGAAGAGACAACTACGGGGTGTTCCCTTTGAGAGGGAAGTTGTTGAACGTTCGCGACGCTTCGTTTGATCAGGTGAAGAACAACGTGGAAATCACCCACATCAAACAGATTTTGGGTTTGCAACACGGCAAAACGTACGACGAAGATACCATCAAGACGTTGAGGTATGGGAAGTTGATGATCATGACGGATCAAGATCACGATGGTTCGCACATCAAAGGTTTGCTGATCAACTTTCTTCACGCGCACTTCCCGTCTTTGTTGAAAATACCGGGTTTCTTGTTGGAATTCATCACGCCCATTATCAAGGCTACGAAGGGCCAACAAACGCGTGTATTTTACACGATGCCGGAGTACGAAAACTGGAAGCTTGCCAACAACGACGGTAAAGGCTGGGCCATCAAATACTACAAAGGTCTCGGTACATCCACGGCAAAAGAAGCAAAGGAGTATTTTGCTTCGATTGAGTTGCACCGCAAGACGTTTTGCTGGGAATCCGACGGTGACGGAGATTTGATCGACATGTCCTTCTCCAAGAAGAGAGTCGAAGATCGCAAAAAGTGGTTGTCCGCATACGAAGAAGGGACGTTCTTGGATCAAAGCGGCGAGACCGTTCGATACGATGAATTTATCAATAAGGAGTTAATTCTCTTCTCCTTGGCGGATTTAATGCGTTCAATTCCATCCGCCATCGATGGTTTAAAACCTTCGCAACGGAAAGTTATGTTCGCGTGCTTCAAGAGAAAGTTGAAGTCGGATATCAAAGTTGCACAATTGAGCGGTTATGTCTCCGAACATTCCGCCTATCACCACGGTGAAGCGTCTCTTGCGTCTACAATCGTCAACCTCGCGCAAGATTTCGTTGGGACGAACAACATTAACTTCTTAGTCCCGAGCGGTCAGTTTGGTACGCGCTTGCAAGGCGGAAAGGACCACGCGTCGCCGCGTTATATTTTTACGCGTTTGGCGCAGTTGGCCAGAGTTGTATTCCCGGAATGCGACGATGCGTTGTTAAATTACAATGACGAAGACGGTCAAAAGATTGAACCGACGTATTACATGCCGGTTATTCCAACCGTTTTGATTAACGGCGCCGAAGGTATCGGAACTGGATGGTCTACTTCGATTCCAAACTACAACGCGCGAGACGTCATCAACAACGTTCGCGCGATTTTGAACGAAGAAGAGCCAACGCAAATGATGCCGTGGTACAGACACTTCAAAGGTGAAATCACCGAAGAAATCTTCAAGGGTGAGCGAAGATTCATCGCCACTGGCTCGTATCACATCCGAGACGAGTGCACGTTGGAAATCACCGAGTTGCCGTTGCGCACCTGGACGCAAGATTACAAGGAGTTCTTGGAAGAGCTCATCGCGCCGAAGGATAAGAAAGCTCCGTTCATTACCGATTACAAAGAGTACCACACGGACACTTCGGTGCACTTTGTCATCACCATGCCTCCGGCGAACTTGGCCAAGGCTGAAGAAGAAGGCATCGTGAAGAAGTTCAAGTTGGCGACGAAAATTTCGTGCTCCAACATGCACGCGTTCAACGAGAACTCGATCATCACCAAATACGACTCCGCGGAAGACATCATGAAAGCATTCGTACCCTTGCGATTGAAAGCGTACGGAGAGAGACGTCAAATGCTCATCAAAGTTGCCGAGTCTGAACTCAAACGTTTGGCGAATAAGACGCGTTTCATCTTGGCGGTTGTCGAAGGCTCCTTGGTTGTCAACAGAAAGAAGAAAGCTGAGTTGGTTGAAGAGCTCGAGATGATGATGTACGATAAGTTACCAAAGACAAAGACGTCCGCATCTGCTGCGGCGGCTATCGTCCAAACGGACGAGAACGATATCGCGGCGGATGAATCTGATGATGCCAACGCGTCCTACGATTACTTGCTCTCCATGCCTTTATGGAACTTGACTTTAGAGAAGGTTGAAGAGTTGGTCAAGGAAAAGGAAGAGAAGGAAGCTGAAGTCGCGTCGTTGAGAGAAACGACAGAGAAAGACTTGTGGTTCAAAGATTTGGACGCGTTGGAAGAGAATTTGGATCAACTTGAAGACGACGACGCCGCGGCTGAGGAAGAGATGCAAAAGCAAGTGCGAGCGGCGGCAAGAAACAACACCAAGGCTGGACAAAAAGCGCTCGCGAAGAAGAAGAAAGCGATCAAGAAAAAAGCGATGGACTGGGACTCGGATGCTTCAGAGTCTGAGTTCGACGACGACTTCTCGGACGACGACTTTGAAATTACTAAGCCGAAGAAACGCGCTCCGGCGAAACCGAAAGCCGCAGCGGCGTCGAAAGCGGCTCCCGTTGCGGCAGCGCCGAAAGCAGCTCCTGTTGCTGCTGCCCCTGCACCAGCGGTTGCTCCTTCCGCAGATTCAGACGACGATGATGTTCCGCAGTTATCCTTGGCGGAGCGATTGTTACAGAAATCTTCTTCCGGTTCCGTACAAGCCAAGCGTCAAGACTCGTTCAACTTTGATGCCGTTTCAAAGATGGTCAACGAGGTTGCCAACGAGAAACCTGTGGCGTCTGCGGCGGCAGCGGCAGATAAGCCAGTTGCGACAAAGAAAGCCGCTGCGCCGAAAAAACCAGCCGCAGTTACTAAGAAACCCGCTCCGGCGAAGAAGAAGAAAGCCGCGGACTCGGATTCGGACGTGTCATTTGATGACGATGAGGATGTCGTCGCGGATGTCGCGCCAAAACCGGCGCGCGCGGGGAGAAACGTCCAACGCAAATCTTACAAGGTCGACGATTCCAGCGACGAGGAAGAAGAGAGCGATTTTGAAGACGGCGACGACGACGACGACGATGATTTCGACGACAGTGACTTTGAGTAAAGAGAGAAAGAAGTGAGGAGGAGGGAGAAAGTTGAAAAAAACAATTTGTAAAGAGAGAGAGAGAGAGAGAAAGTGTACCACGACGACCACAACATTTTATTTTAACACACACCCATCAAAATTGTGAAATAACAAACTATATCATCACACGTAAATATATCGACACGCGCGGAGAGCATGCGCATCGCCTCTACTCCTTCCGTCTCCTACTCCATCCTTTCTTCTTCTTCTACTTCTCATCGCCGTTCTCCCTGTCGATCGACATCGCAAAGAAGAAGAAGAAGACGACAAAGAACGACAGCTCCTCGTTGCGGTGGCGACGGCGACGACAAGAAGGACGGACAGAAAAAAATTTTCTTCGCGTTTGGTTTCGGCTATTGCGCCATTGGCGTCGCCAATCAACTCGTGAAGAAGGAGAACACCAAAGAATGGGTCATCGTCGGCACGACGCGTTCGGAAGAGAAAGCAGAGGCGTTGAATCGTCGCTCCGACGGTACTTGGTGCGAAGAAGTTTTCGCGTGGAAATCAGACGACGGGGAACCGTTAAATGAAGAGTGCGCGAATTGGTTGAAGAAAGCAGACGTTGTCTTAATTTCCACTCCACCGAACGGAGATTTAGATCTAGACCCGATATTATCGACGAAAAAAGTTAGAGAAGTGTTAGAGAACGCGGAGAAGCGACAGATGTTTATTTATTTGAGCTCGACGGGCGTGTACGGAGGCCATCGCGGAGAGTGGGTGGACGAAACGACCGAACCGAATCCAGATTCTATAGTAGCTCAACGAAGATTAAACGCCGAAAAGGCGTGGACAGAATGGATCGTAAATGGCGAGAAAAAGAACAATTATAAGTCAACGTTGCGAATATTTCGTCTTGGTGGGATTTACGGCCCAGGACGGAGCGCTATCGATATCGCCATAAAACGTAAAAGAGAGCGACAGTTCCACGAGAAGACCGCCGGTAAGAAAGAAGCGGTTGCACAAAGCGAGGATAATAGCGGTAGCAGCAGGAGCACGACCACCAGCGATGATAGCACTGACGCGAAATCGCTATCGCCGACACAAATATCTCGGAGGAAGAAGATGTACACGTCTCGGATCCACGTGGCGGATGTTGCCAACGCGCTCGTTCGATGCATCGAAAACGAAATTTTCAGAGAGGAAGAGGAGAATGCCGAAGTGGACAACGAAAGTCATCGCGTCTCCATATACAACGTCGTCGACGATTACCCTTCCTCTCGCGACGAAGCCGTCGATTTTGCCGCAAGTATTCTCGGTTACGACGAAGACTTCGTCAAGAAGAAGAAGAAGAAGAAGAACACTTTTACAAGTTCGAGTGAAACGACAGATACAAATCTCCTCCTGCCGAGTAACGGCGAAAAGCGAGTCAAGAACGAAAAGCTCAAACGCGAAGTGTTGTTAGCATCGTCATCATCATCATCACCGCAATCATCCGCGTCGTTACTTTTTCCCTCGTACAAAGAGGGTCTGTTAGCCATTCGCGATGGGAATCAAATCCCGTTCGATTGATTGCACTTATAGGTTTGCGTGCGTGTGTTTGTGTATGTGCGCGTGTTTAGGAAGTAAAGTTTAGTGTAATGCTCACAAACAGACAAACGCATCCATTTCTTCGCCTCAATCCCTCAACAGCTCAATGCCTCAAAATTCGCCCACACGGAAGAGCCCAACACACGCGAGCCACAAAAAAACTCCAAAATAAGAAGAGGAGAGAGATAAAAAAACTCTCTCTCTCACTGTTTTTGACTCACTCACTCGCGAACAACGAAACGATCACGGGATAAGAATAACATGGAAGAGAACGTGGGAGGATATAGTCACGCGTTGAGTTGGCGCGACGTCGCCAAGCAGCGTGACGGAACGAGAACGCTTTTGGGGGATTTCTCTTCTTCCGATGATGATGATGCTTCGAGCAACATCATCGAATACGGACGTTTTCAACTCGGTTTATTCCTCTCCGGCGTGTTCATCGTCGCTTTATACGTGTACGCGGAGTTTTTGCACTACGTGAGAATGAAGCGAACGCATAACGGTGTGTATAACAAAGGGTTAGCGGAAGACTCCATCGAGATGCGAATGGCTGGAACGAAGAAGTTTGATGTCCTATTGGAAGGTAATACTCCAGGAGAAGGCTCATCAATGAGTTCTAACTCCATGCAAGATATGAGCGACGAGGAGAAGAAAAGGTCGTTTGCGAATTTCACGGATAGCTTTGGACGACAGAATTCACAGAGTGCGAACATGAGCGACACCATCGGTGCACCTTCATCCAATGGAGGAGATAGTGGAAACGTAAAGTTTACACACATCTGCGCCATGCGGATACTTCAAGGCGACGCGGATGCCATTGAGAGAGCGAGATTGGTTTTGCGCTCTTGGGCTGAGTTATTCTTCATTTTGTTTGTGTTCTACGTGTGTGACCGAACGAATACGTTTCCCGAGAGAACAAAGTCGTATTCGAGAGACTTTTTCATCGCTATTTTCGTTACGTTGGCGGCATACGGGTGTTACCAGACGTTGCGACAAAGTAAGACGAGTGCGCCGCTAAACAGAGAGCAAACTGAGGAATGGAAAGGATGGATGCAAGTTTTGTTTTTGCTCTATCACTACTTCAAAGCTTCAGAGATTTATAATGCGATTCGTATCTTTATCGCTGCGTACGTCTGGATGACTGGGTTTGGGAATTTTTCCTACTATCACGTTCGCAAAGATTTTTCGGTGGGCAGATTTTCGCAAATGATGTGGAGGTTGAACTTCTTCGTCTTGTTCGTGTGCATCGCGTTAAGGAACGATTACGTTCTGTATTACATTTGTCCCATGCACACGCTGTTCACACTCTTCGTTTACTTTTCATTGTTAATTTTCAAGGAACATAACACGTCGACAAATATGATAACGGCGAAAATGGTAATTTTGATAGTCTTGGTGTACGTTATTTGGGAAGTGCCGGGCGTGTTCTCCGTCTTATTCAAACCGTTTGAATGGTTACTATCATACGCAGATCCGAAAAAACCAGATGTTGATCCCATGCATGAATGGTTCTTCCGCTCTGGTTTAGATAGATATGTTTGGATTTATGGCATGGTGTGCGCGTTTTTACACCCAAAGTACGAAGCGTTTGTGAGATGGGTGGATGAGAAACCAACCAAGGAGAGAACAATAATTCAAGCATTAATTTTAACCGTCAATACGATAGTAGGATATTGGTGGTATAAGACGTATTACGTTTTACCGAAGTTGGAATACAACGTCGTGCATCCGTACACGTCGTGGATACCGATTACGATATTCATTATCTTTCGAAACTTCAGCTTGACGATGCGAAGTTATTTTATTCACATTTTTTGTGAGTGTGGGAAGATCACCTTAGAAACTTACATTTCTCAGTTTCACATTTGGTTATCTTCTTCGGTGCCAAATGGACAACCCGGAATGTTGTTGGGATTATTACCTGAAGACTATCCGGTGCTAAACTTCATGCTTTGCACGGTGATTTACGTGGGCATTTCACAGCGAATTTTTACGCTCACGAACGATTTAAAAGTAGCTTGCGTTCCGAATGCAAACAATAGATTGTTGAGTTTACACGCGTATTTCGGGTTGACGTGGTTTATAGGAATGTGGATTGCCGGAAGTGCGTTATTAATGGCTATTTAGTTAGTTACCGTTTTGCATTTACATACCTAGTAGTAGTTTTGTGATTTATATTACCAGTAATCTTCATTATTTTTACGTACAATCCTCACCTGCTTTGCCGATGTGTGTTCTTCTTTTTCTTCTTCTTTTATTTTTCAACAAATATACTTTCTACTTCATCTGCGCTCATATTCGAACGAACTTCGTGCGTCGACGCGACGAAAACGGTCGCGAATGGTGATCCGAGTGCTATATCCTCTCCACCATTTCGCAATGACGATTTGAGAATGCGCGCGAATTTCCTCCTCGCGTTCGAACTTAGTCTTACCGAAGGATTCGCCAATTTGTTTGCTCAAAGAAGCTAGCCGCGTGCGTTGCGCTTCTTCAATCCTCTTTACTATATCATGATGACTATTCTCAGTCGCTTCATCAACAGCGGTTCTATCGAGCCTGTTTGTGAGCGATGCGTTCGAACCAAACTTCAAAAGTACTTGGACAGCTTCCACATTACCTATTCGACACGCCACGTGAAGCGGCGTATCCGAGCTCGTATTTCGTTCGTCCGGACTCGCTCCGGCAGCTAAAAAGTTCTGCAATACACTGTTATTCAAATTTTGCACCAGATCGCACAATTTTGCTCCTAATGGCTGACCGATTGCAAGCAATGAAGACTTTCTCGCGAACAATTTTAGAGTGTCGATGTGACCGCGAATGACCGCGAGACCAAGCGCCGAGAAACCAAGATTATCTACAAGAGCGTGATTTGCTCCCGCGTTGAGGAGGAATTCACACAAATCTTTATGTCCACAATACGCGCTGACGTGCAAAATCGATCGACCGTCCGAAGGATTTTGATAGTTGATGTCAAACTCTTTGGAAGCGATCATAACTTTAATCGATCTGATGTCTCCATCTCTTGCCGCTGAAAATATTTTCGCGTTAATTTCAGAAACGAGTTTGGACATCGCAATAGACACGCTCGCATTTATCGAGCGAACTATTCTCGAGTATGTTGTCTGCTCGTAGTGACCGATTCTATCGCGCATGGACAAATCGCTCTGATGATGTGAAGATCCGCCGTCATCGTAATGGGAATCACTCCCTCCAGATTCGTACCCGTCTTTTGTGCCGTATTCTGCTGGCGCGAGAGATTCCTCCACTCTCTGACACATTATATTGCTCAGATTGTATAACACCGTCGACCAATCCGTCATGTTTTCTCTTAATAACGCGTGTAAGCTTGCGCAATCGACGGCAATGCATTTGATTAAGCTCGCGCTAGAAACGCTCCAATGCGCTTCTTTTCGAATAAGAAACGATTCTACCCCAATCCAATCGCCTTCTTTCAAATAGTCCATTACCGTGAATCGGTCGCTCAAAACGATCGCCTCGCCTTCAACGATGCAAAATATTCGCGTCGATTTGTATTTTTGTGTCATGATCAAAGACGCGGGATTGAAATATTCCCACTGACAGAGTTTCATCAAGCCGAGCATGAAATCTCGAGAGCATCCCATGAACAGTCTCGAATCTTTCAATCGGTCTAAATACATTGCCGATCGAACGTGCGAGATTAAATGTTCTGGACAGTGTTCCAGAGCGTCCGCGTCATCTTCTTTTGCCTTTCGAAAACTTAAATGAACGTGCGCCATGGCGTGTTGTTGAATGTGCAACGGAACTTCGTGCCTTCTCATGAACCGAATGAGATTGGTCATGTTGTCTCTGAACCGAGCGAGCTTTTGGTCGCCTTTTGTAATGAGCGTTGTCATTGTACCGATGACATACGCAGATATGCACATGTTTGTTAACATTATTGCCATGGTAAACGATCTTTCTGTCGGGTTCCGCGGCGATATATCTCCGTAACCGACTGTCGTCAACGTGACCAACGCCCAGTACAAGGCGGTATTGTACTGTTTAAAAATGCTTTGCATACGCAGTTCCGGATCGACTGCATATACCCACGTCGTTTCGTCGAATTCTTCCATTTTCGCTAAATACCAGAGCAAGCAACCGGACCAGTGCCCGGCTAAAAGAAGAATGGTCGTGTATTTGATGAAGGAAATCCTCGTGACGGATACGTGAGGATTTCTTTCCACAAACCCCCACGCCGTTTGCACGTGGTACAGTCTCAGCAGCCGAAACAATCCGAGCAACTCTAGGTACCTCACCCCATGCGCGTCTACTAACGGCGAGAGTGCGGTGTCGAACGGAAACGATCCCAAAAAATCTACAAGAAACCAGCCGGTCAAATACGTATACGAAACCACCCACGGATCGTCCACTAATTTCGATTCCAACTCCTCCTCCTCAAAAAATGGCGCGAAAAAATTCCCCAGTACGTCTAAACAGAAACATAAATCCACAAACAGGAGAAATCCGTCCAAAGTCGATTCCAATTGCTCTTTCTTTTGTAAATCTAAGCTTTTTAGCAGTCTCAAATCTTGCTCGTAACGCAACGCCGGCATGTCTGAATAATTAAACGCGATCAACGCCGGTAAAACGAAGCACACCATCATCACTAAACAATTAATCATCCGTTTCCAGAGAATATAAATCGGCGACTTCGGATGAAGAAGCGTGTATTTGCTCAAAGCTTCGTTATCTTCGTCCGGGTCCACGCATCTCAAAAATTCAAACACTCGTCGAAACTTTACGTTGAAACTCGTAATCAAGTCGCCCCCGATTGTTCTCAAATCGACAACTTGTCGAAACCCCTTCGTGAAGCCTCTCGTTGGATGCGTCCTCTTCGCCGCGCTGGCCGCTTCCCTGACTGTTCGAAGGTGCTGAATCGCCGACGCGACCTTCGTTTGTCTCTTTTCTGCTTTTTTCTCCTCTCGCAAGCGCTCTTCTTTGTGTTTTTTCTTCGCCGTTGACAAGGAAAGAAATCGACCCAACGACTTTTTTCCGGGCGCGTTTTTCTCTTCGAGGTTCGTCGAGATATTCGCTTGACGTTGGAAAAATCCCGACGGGCTTTCTTTGTCATCATCGTCGTTCACCGTCGTCAACAGCGGGTTCTTCGTCAAAGTCATCGAACGCGCGAATGTCCCGCTCACTCTTCGCAAATTATCGACGCCTTCACTGGCACCCATAGATTGCATTCGCGCCAAAGTAGGGGACGGCTCTCGAGAATGAGCGCGCGAATCTTCCGACGATTTTCGTCCTCCGGGGTGGTGATGCGCGCGTTTCTCGTGTTGATGCTCTTCTTTCGTCATCTCTTCTTTTCTTTAGTTACTCGTACGTACAGAGAGAGAGGTAAACGAAACTCTCTTCCCCTAATTCGAATCAATCACGCTCCACACAACAACAAACTGTTGTAACCACCCCGGTAAAAACGGAATCGCGAGGTAGCGACGAAACCTTTTCTCTCTCTCTTTCTCTTTATGACGATGAGGAGAAGAAGAAAAAGAAGAGGAGAAAATGTGCGACGCAACGTCGAAGAACAGGGAGACAAGAGAAGAGAGAGAGAGTCGTCGTCGTCGTCGTGCACACGCAAGTGTTTGTTGTTTTGAAAGAGAGAATTTGAAGAGAGAAATGAACACAAAAGTGTGTCTGTCGCTTTGTGTGTGATATTTTTAAATAAGATTTTCTTGCTTGAAAAGTCCACGCAGTTGTGTCCCACAAACAGCTCCACACCGACAGACCTCATCAGACAGAGGGCAACCAACCGACCCTCCGCAACAACAACTCTACAAAAACACTTTCAACGCGCGCAAAAAAAACTATATCATCATCTCACGCGCTGGTCGACGATTGCGACGACGACGCGCTTAAATAATAGAAGAAGAAGATGAACTGGTGCGCGCCGTTTTTTGAATTCTTCTTCTTCTTTTTTTCTATGTCTCTCTCTCTTTCTCTCCTTTCAACGGCACGCACCCGCCAACACCGCGAGAGAATTTGAAAAAAAAAAGCGCGTCGGTATTTCTGGGTGTTTGCGCGCACGAACCGAAATTTCTTCTTCGACTCCTCCTCCTCCTTCTCGTCGGTGTTGATGGTGTTGTTGTTTTTCGTTGTCGTCGTGGTCGTCGTCGTGGTATTGTTTGAACCGTTTTTTACTCACCGCGCGAGAAAACGCTCTCTTTCCCTTTCACACACAAAAAAACAACCACCCGCCCACACCCGCGCACAGGTTCCTCATCGTAGTCGTTATAGTCGTGACGATATTGGTCGCCATCGCAAACTTATACGTGCTGATTAATTTTCAACATCCTGAAGACCGAAACCAAGCGTTTTTCCCGAAAATAATTGTCATTAGTGGATTGACCATAGCCTCCGGTGCGATATTATTGCTCCCGTTAGATGTAGCGAATAGGGCATCGTGCGATGCAAGCGTATCTTTGTCGGCTTGCGAAACGACGTTGCCGATGGACGAGATTTGGTATTCAATATATATTATAACGTTGGTGTACGTGGCAATATTGATTCCATTTACTACGTTTTGGTACGAATCTGATTTTGATGCTACGCTGTCGCAAAAAATGTACAACAGTTCTTTTTGGGTCGTCATGTCCGCCATATTCGTCTCGTTGGTGTTGTTTTTGTGTTGGTATTATACGGGATACGCGGATTTTTCAATCACCTCCGTAAAGAGTGGGATGATGATGCTATCGCAGTGGGATAACATGCAAGGGGTACACTCGTGTATTCGGGCAAATACGCACGCGGATGGAAGTGACACGTATTCGCCGACAAATTTCTCGAGCGCGACGAGTTCTTCGTATTTGAGCGGCGACGCGTGCGATTCGGGAAGTCCCGAAGCTATTACGAAATCGTGGACGTTGGATGTATCGTTCCCAGCATACGTGGCTGCGTTGACATCTTTCGTTGGATGGTTCTTATTCGCTCCGTACGCGGGAATCGGCATGGCTGCAAACCCAATCGATGCGGTGACTCGATTTATCCAGCGACCGAGGAAAACCATAGGCAAATCGGAATATGATCGAGCCGCGCAACAAATCGCAATAAAGACGTTAGAAATACACGAAAAAATCAAAGCCGTGCGAAACGAAGAGAGAAGCAACGGTCGAAGCCGCAAAATTCGAAACGAGTTGAAGAATTTAAGCATGGAGTTGGAGGATATCGAAGACGAAGAGAGGGAATTGCAAAAGCTCTACCCAAGAGGTGAAAACAGAGCGACGGCGTGGACTTTCACCGTCTGGGGATACTGGTGGTCCTTATTCTATGGTATCATAGCGTTTATCCTCTCCATAACCTGGATTTTGCACGTCGGGTTGTACATTTTAGCTGAAAAGCCGGTGCATCCGTTTTTGAACTCAATGTTTGAGGCGCTCGATAGCGTCTTCAATTTGTTCGGCACGGCGATGTTTGCCCTATATTGCTTTTATTTAATTTCCTGTGTGGTGAAAGGCAATGAAAAGCTCGGTTTAAAGTTCTTATTCGTTTTCAACGCGTACAGAATGAAACTTGGTGCGACGACAATGACGGGCTTACTCTTCAACACCGGCTTAATCATGCTCTGTTCTATGGCGGTGGCCCAGTTTTGTTCTCGAGCGTTTGCAAGTTACGCCAAAGATACCTCCGCGATAAAAATGCTCTCCGTCAACGCGGATCACTTACAAAATATCGGAGTCATGTTTCGAAAAGACGTCTTTCCAGCCATTTTCGTCGCCTTTAGCTGCGCTAGCATGGTGTTTTACTTCGTTTTCAAAGGCTACTTTGGCTGGTTCACGAAACAAACCAAAGGCCGATTGAACAAAGCGGAGTTGAAAAGAAGAGGTCAGAGGATACAAGCCGCCATCGGTAGATTAAAAATACGAAGGAAAGAGGGTGAGAACAGCGTTGGTACCACTGCCAACGCCGCCGCTAGATAAACATTCATCATCATAATTTTAGAGTCTTGATTGATGTTGTCTTTTAAAAATAGTAAGTATAGTAGTAGCTCCGGCCGTGGGGTAAAGCTCTTCTGCGTATATTTCCAACACTCTTTTCTGTTTTTGCTCTTTTTTCGACTTTTCCATGCGTATAATTTTCGAAAGTTCCTCATTCTCTTCCTTTTGCTCTTTCTTCAAGAGACACAACTCGTACATAATACGCACATTTGCACGACAACTGTTGGGAATCGCATCGTTGTTTGTACATTACGCTGTCCGTGTTGCTCGTTGTACTCGTTGTTGTTGAAAGAAAATACCATCGCAAAGAGAGAAATAATTTTATCGCTTTTTCCCTTCCCACAGTTAAAGAAAACAAAACGTAATATAGATGAAGGACGGAGAGAACAACAACAACAACAACAACAACAACAACAACGACAGAGTTACCTATTACAACGGTTACGGATCGTTGGATGAACTGGACGAAGAGACGTTGCTGAAAAATTCCAAGTTCCCAATCAAACCAGATGAATTGATAGCATTAACGAAAAGGTTTCTGAGTGATTGCTTCTTCGCTCCAGAGCCGCACTTGAAGTGCGCGCCGATATTATCGGAGGATTTTGAATACTGGTCGTTCGTCGTCGGCCCGATAAACAAAAAGACGTATTTGGACTACGTGAGAGTGCTGAGATTACCCGAGGCGTTTCCGGATTACAAAACTAACTCGTGGGGTTATCGAGTGGACCCGCTCGAGTTAAATCGTGTTTGGATCAACACCCGATGGACGGGCACGCATACGAAGACGTTGATGGGCAAAATAAAGCCGACGTATAAGTATTTGGAATTTCCTCCGGCGACTGTTTCTTTAACATTTACCGAGGAAGGGTTGGTTTCGAAATACACGACGTTTGTGTCGGACAGATCGGTTGGAAACACGCACGGCTACGCCGGAATTTTCGGCGTCTTTCGAGCGCTCGGCGAAAACGTGCCGTTCCCCGACGTCGTGGAAAATTACCTGAGGAAAGGGAAAGATACGCACAAGAGAAAAGGTCCAGGTTTGTATTTTAAAATACGAGCATGGTTTTGGCAGAGGAAAGTCACGAAACGGGCCAACCGTAGGAGCAAAAATAATAAGGAAGATAAATAAACGAACAAGCTGGTTTTGATGCCAAAATAAATAAGCAACGCGTATTAAAATGTCTTTCGTAAACGCTGCGTGTGGTGGTAAATCGTTAAAACTCTCACTCACCATCAATTTTTTTTCTGAGCACTTTTGTCGACGTCGCCATTAATAATCAACCCCCAACCGCGAGCAAGCAGGTGCCGCCCAACTCGCAAAAATCATGCGCTCCGCGTTACAAGCCGTTTTAACTCCTTCTTCTTCTTCTTCTCCTACGTCTTCTTCCTCCTCTTTTAAGAATAGCACTCGTAGCGCGAGCAGGGAAAGAGCTTCTGTTACCGTCGTCCGTGCGCATCCGAATCCATCGCTTTATGACGTCGTAGACGAGGAGAAGATGTTGAGCGAATCGACGTTTCCAATCAAACCGGACGAGTTGATTGAACTGACGAAAGAAAATTTGAGAAAAGGATTCGCAAATATCGATTTGAGCGAAGACTTTGAATTCATCGGTCCTGTGGTTGGTCCGCTATCGAAAGAAACGTTCGTTAATGCCGTGGCTGGTTTCGAGCTCGCCGAGGGGTTCCCCGACATGAAATCGCAGTTCCACCATTTTAGAGTTGACCCGTTTGAAACGAATCGCGTATGGTTCCAAAACAGGACGGTTGGGACTCACACGGGCGTTTTGGCCGGGAATATACAACCGACGGGGAAGAAAGTCGAATGTCCGCCGCAAGCGTTGTCCCTTACGTTTAATGAGAAAGGCGAGGTGACGAAGATTACGGTTGGCGTCGTCATGGACAGAACGATTGGAAATACGGGCGGTCTTGGCGGCGTGTTTGGTTTATTCTACGCCGTTGGTGCAGGATTACCGTTTCCGGAAGCGCAACCGTGGAAGAAATCTAAACGGTACCGATTTTTCACTTTATTAGGCAATTTGGCCAGTAAGATGAAGAAGTAAAGAGAGGGGAAGATCTGTACTTTTGTCGTTTGTAACGAAGCTTCGATTCTTTTTATTACATCATCACACCTTCGTGCTTTCAAAGATGGCGTCCGCGTTGGCGACTTCAAATCCATCTCGTCTCTTTGACTCGTCTTCTTCTAAGTTTTTTCTACCCATTCTTATTTCTGCGCTAGTATTGTTTTTCTCGCTATACGGCAAAACGTATTCTCGATAGGCGAATTCGATGTACGCGCCGCAGCCTTTCAGTTTTTCACCGGCTCCATTTTCCGCGATGAATTCATCCGATACCGTTGAAAACTGCCACAACTTCTTATCCTCCGATACATTCATCACTTTATTCTCCTCTTCTCCGTTTAATTTTGCAATCTTTCCAATCTTCTCGACTATTTTTGTCGACATCTCTTCGCCGGATGTAACGCGAAACGCCTCGGAGCGACATCGGTGCATCGCCAATGCGAAATGGTTCACAAATTCAGGACCGTTTATCAACAACCACGCCGCGTACTCGCTCTTCGCAGCGACGTAATCGTACTCTTCTTTCGAAACGTTCTCACACAAAGAGAAAGCGTCCCGTTTTTGCTCCCAAAAATCCTCTTCCGATACTTGTCCTTCTGCTCCTTTTTCTTCTCTCGACGATATCGCTTTCCGAACGATGGCTGACATCTTCTCGTCCTCGAAAGCTTCGACATCGATTTCGCTCAAAAACACTCTCGGCATCAGCGCGTTCGGTGGTTTCAACCACGTCGCTTTCAGTTTCTTCTTTGGAAAAACCAGAGTCTCTCCGCTTTCTCGATAGTTTAGTTTTTCCAGCAGCAACTGTTTCACATCCACAAAGTGCCCACTCCTTTTGCTCTTAAACGTCCGGAACGCCAGATGGTCGAGCAAAACGTCGTCGATGTGAATGTCATCATCGTCATCTTCTTCTCTTTCAATTTCTCGCAAAACATCTTTTATTCTCGCGTGTTCTCTCTGTTCCCGGTATCTGATAAACAGCTGGTTCATTTCTTCTCGCGTTTTTTTTTTTGGAGCTCTTTTCCGAAAACACACACACGCGCGACAATAACACGAGAGAGAACAAACAATCACAAGAGTTTTCTGAGTTTCGAGTTCAAGACGAACCCCGTGATCACGCCAACGGAGAAACTGATCGCTACCACCGCCTTGAGAGAAGAACAAGAGGAGGAAGAGGAGGAGGCGTCGCCGCTCGACATGTGTTAGTGTATTGTTTTTTTTTCTCTCGCTCTCTCTCTAAAAATGTGTTTTTTGCAGCAAACAACCACCCAGAGCACGGGCGACAAAAAAAGAGGCAATTTTCACATTAAAACCCTAAATTAAGGGGGAACCGACACATCATCGCACGAAGACAAACTCTCGATAATACGAGCAAACGAACACAAACAGAAGAGCAAACAAAACCAGAGAAGCATGCTTCGAAGCCCGTCCTCTTCTGTGGCTTTGCAGCAAAGGAACAGGCGCCTGAGGCGTCAGCGAATACTCGTTTTGTGTTGGTTTTTCATGACGGTTGCGTTCATAAACGCGTTCGTGCCGAAACAAAGTTCAATCCGAAACGAGTCGCAGTTGCATTCGCACGGGAAAAACGTGCTGACGTTGAACGCGGACGCGATCGCGAACTTGTTTCGCTTCCACTCTTCTTCGTCTTCGTCTTCTTCTCGTCCGATTAACGACGACGAGTTGCGATTGCAAATGGAAAAAGAGAGAGCCTCTGGGACGTTGAAATATAAAATGGAACGCGAACAGAATAAGAATCTGATGCACAGTTCTGGCAAGAATTTAGGCGAGTTGACGAAAGGCAACGACGACGACGACGGAGAGAACAACATTTTTACCAACGACTCAGAAGACGTGGGAACGCTCGCACGACCTCGAATTATACCGAAGACGTTACGAGACACTCTGATTCACGACGTGGAAGCGAGAGAGTATCGAAGGTTCAAAAACTGTTCGGTGGTTGGGAACGACTCGTCCATGCGCAACGCCAAGTTAGGTGTTGAGATTGAACGCGCGCAAGCTATTTATCGCATGAATTTTGCACCTTTAAAGATGTTTGAAGTGGACGTCGGTGTGAATACGCACACGATGTGCGTCAATCCAGAAAAGATGAGAAGAGGTTTGAGGAAGGAGTTATCGGATATGGAGAAGAAGATGGATGGTAGTGGAGGGTATAGAAGTAGTAGCGGCGGTAGTGGGGTTAGCAGTAGCAACGGGCGATGGGTCACAGATAACGGGAACATTCCGGAACGAGTGTTAGTCGTCGGCGACGTCCCGGGTAAAGACGCAAAAACCGGTGACTCGGAGAAACCGTGCATTGAACGTTCCCAAGGCGGTTTGTGCATCGAACGCACCAAAGACAAGAAAATCAGAAACATGAAACCTTCGGTACAGAAACTCGCCGAGGAGTTACTCTACACCTTACAAGAAGGCGTCGGCGAAGAAAACGGAGTCCCGACGACTGGCTTATACTGTTTAGTCTTAGCGTTAACCGAGTGCGAATCCGTCGACGTTTACGGCATCGGCGTCGGCACCATGAACAAAGAAGACTTGAAGGATTTAGAGTACTTCAAAGACGACCATTTTCGAGGTTGGGACGCTCGACACAACGCCGAAGCCGAGCGAACGCTGTTACGCGTCCTCGCTTCGAAAGTTTGGAGGAACGCGCTGATGAAACCGTTGGGTGAGTTGAAGTGGCACAATCCTCTCATGAGTTCTGAGTTGGTCAACGCGAACTTGTTGAGTCAAACCGCGTGCATTAGTGGCATTAGATGTTAAAAAACGACGCTATTTTGTAATTTTACGCGCGCGCGTGTGTGTGTGTGTGTGTGTGTTGATTTTTTTTGTTTTCTTCTTCTTTTCTTCACTCTTCGTAAAAGTAACGAGTAAAAAATACGATGACATCGTCGACGAGCGTCCTTCTCGTCTCGTCTCTGTGCAAACTGCTCTCGTCGTCGCTCCATCCTTTCGGCGACGACGGCGCGGAGTATCGTCAATATAATAATAATCGTCGTCGCCGTCGCTCTTCTTCTCTCGATTTTGTCTCGCAACAACAGAGACTTATTCTCGAAAGTTTCTTCTTCCTTCTCGTGTTTTCGTTGTGCGTTTTGTCGACGACGACGACGACGACGACGACAAAGAAGAAGAAGAAGAAGAAGAAAACAAAAGAGTCGTCGACGAATGCGCGCGAGATTATCGACGATGAGGCGAACGAATGCGCGATGACGACGCCTGTTTCAATCAACGCTGACAAGGACGACGGTGGAAAACAAAAAGAAGATGAAAAACGAGAAAAAAACGACGTTTTGCTGAGTTCGGACGACACCGACGACGAAAACGATAAAGACGAGTCCTCTCGACTGGACGAGGAACGCGAGGAGAAGCACCAAAAGTGGGAGATAATCGCGAAATTCCCTCCTCGCGTTGTTCGCGAGACAACTAAAGGTGGTGCGAATGCATCGTCATTACTCGAGGCGTGGATAAAGGCAGTGCCGAGAAAAGGCAAACGCACGTTAAAAGCCGTTGGATTCGGGCGCGATACGGGCAACGGTTTCTTCAAAGATCTCGCCGAATGCGATTTTCGCGTGGAAGAGTTTCGGTGCGTTGAAGAGAGACGCTCGCGTTACATAGATGGAGAAGAAAACGACGAGTCTTTCGAGAAACGACGACGGGTGGAAATCGATGAGGAAGACAACGACGACTGAGAAGAGACGAAGAACTTTCATTTTCTCGATACGACACGATACGATACTCTTTTAATAATAAATACTTCTAAGCTAAACTCTCTACTTACTATAAAACTAAGAACTACAACTCTATCTGCTAATTTTGCCACGCCTAATTCTCGCTTCTTCTCGTCTTCGGTTCGCTTGCTTCTCTGCGATGCACTTTTGAATGTCCTCGGGCCCACCAAACGCAACCACCTGCCCGTTCTCGATGTACGCCGCCAAATCCGCCTCTTTCAACTCCTCTAATCTATGCGTCACCCACACCGCGGTCACTTTATCCTTCGGATCCTTTCCTCCTTCGTTACTCGTCTTCAACACGTTCTTGACCGCTTTCAATACGCTGCGTTGATCAGCTTCGTCCAAGAAAGTCGTCAATTCATCTAACAACAACGTCTTCGGGTCCTCGACCAACGCGCCGGCGATGGCGACTCTCTGTTTCTGTCCTCCAGATAGAGTAGAAACTTGTCTATTCAAAGCGTTCTCGTACTTTTCGTTGCTATCATCCTCATCCTCATCCTCATCGTCTCTGTTCTCATCCTCTTCATCGTCTAAATCAACTTTTAACATGTTTACCATCTTCAACGTCTTTCTCACTTTTTCTTCGATCTCTTCGTTCGAGAGCCGCGGCGAAGACGCGTCGTTCTGTTTCCGTCGCAAACCAAACGCGACATCGTGCGCAACCGTGGGCATAATTACCTGGTGATCTGGATTTTGAAACACAAACGCTCTCGGTTCGTTCACTCGCGCGAAACCGCTCTTAATTTCCTCCTTTCGCGTCAATCCCGCCAGCGTTCTCAATAACGTGCTCTTGCCAGAACCGTTCGGGCCGAGAATCATAAAGAGCGCACCGCGAGGTATTTTAAGCGTGACGCCTCTCAACGCGGGCGCGTTGTTGTTACCATCATCATCTGAAGACGCGTATTTTACCACCAAGTCTTCCACGTCCACGCCGTAGATGTTATCATCGGTATTATCGTTACGGTGATGCTCTTCTTCTTCTTCTTCTTCTTCTTCTCCTTCGTTCGTTGTTTTCGCCGCTGCCCGTCGCGTTGGGTGTTTTCGATGCGTTCTTCCAAAACAATAACGAAGTCGTCTTCGACGCGACGCGTCGCTATCGACGAGACTTTTGCGATTACCGCCACAAATAAATGATGGCACCGACAATGATGCCACCGATGTCATCATAATCAATATCTTTATGTCGTCCTTTTTTTATTATCTATCTACGAGTATATATATTGCGCGCGCGCGTGGATAAAAAAGTGGAGCAGTAAAAGCTTTTGACGAAAGAAAGAAAAGTAATGAACAAAAAACGATACCAACATGCGTGCGCAATAGTAGGGGGTTTCCATGGGTTCGAATATACTACATGAGTTTGTGATCACTCGTCGTGTGAATGTAATACACGCGCGCTCTCGTTGAGCGACTGCTAATAACGTTCTTTCAAATACAAAAGAGAGAAAAATCTAATCACCGTCCTCCTCTGCGAGTTCTTTTCGCCGGGGGCGGTTTCACTTCCTCTTCCGGAGGTTTAGAGGCGGCTCTTCTGGAAGATCGACCACCCCTCGCGGGAGGTGCGGGCGGCGGAGGCGTCGGCGATTTCGATTTAGCTTTACGTTTCTTCGATGCCGCGGCAGCTTCCGCTTCCGCTTTCTTTTTCTCCTCCGCTTCTTTCTTTTTCTTTTCCGCCGCGGTTGGAGATTTCGTGCTCGCTTTCGTCGTCTTTTTTTCTGCTACCGGTTCTTCTTCTTCTTCTTCCTTTACGCCGTCTTCTTCTTTCTCTTCCTTTTTCACCGCCGCTTCCAATCGTTTCGTCGTCTCTTTGGCTTCGTCTTTCAACGCCTCTTTAATAATCGGCGGTAACTCACCCGCCGACGGTCTCCGAATCGCCTCTTCCGCCTCTTTCCGTTTCGCCTCTCGCACTTCTGCCAACATTCTTCCGACTCTGTTTTGCAACGCGCTTCGTTTCGCCACTTCTCGTTGTTCGGCTAATTCTCTCTCGTGTAACACATCCGTCGCTAACTCCACCGCTTCTAAAACTTTTTCCGCGCACAATCGTTCATACATCTTTTCTTCTCGATTCCTTCTCTCTTCCTCGGTTAAGTTTTGTTCGTTCTTTCTTCCTATGGCTAAGATGGTTTTCTCCGTGCTGCTAAGGATATCTTCGGCGCGTTGGACGATCCGATCAAGTTCAGGGCAAACGACCGTTTCAATCACTCGCGGGCCCAACGAACTCAAACCGACGAGTGCTCCAAAAATAGTCGGCAACGGCGATTGCGTCGCTTTCAAGCCTTTCTGTAAAGTTGCTGTTACGCGAGGCTGTAACGTCGCGTATTCCTCGCCGTACCGCTCGCAAATCTCCGCGACCGTTTTCGATGCTAAGACTCGCAACCGCCAGTGATTATCCTTCTCAGGATTTTCCGATAATCGCTTCGCCACGATGCACGTCAAAACCGAAGGCATGAGCTGGTGCAAGTACAACTCTAAATTAGCGTCTGGGTTTTCAACCAACGCTCCAATCGCTCGCATCATCGCCAAAAGTTTGCGCAAGTTTCTTAAATTCGTTTGCACTTCCGTGCTTATAAACTTGGCAAAATACGGAATCAAATTCGCCAACCCGGCGTCGGTTTGTAAACTCCCAATCGCCGCGTTCAACAAGCCTTGCTCTTCGTCGTTCGCGCCGCCGCCGCCTCTCAATAAAGCAGTAATTCTATCAAAATACACCTGCAGCTCTCTCGATAAAACATGCTGCACGACCGGCGCGAACTTTCCGTGCTCCTTTTGTTGTTGTTGTTGTTGTTGTTGTTGCGCGTCGCCTTCCTTCTTCTCCCCGCCTTCGTCGCCTGCTTTCTCCGCTCCGTCCGCGGCGCTCGGATGCGGCGGCGGTCCAGTCACCGTCGGTTTCTTCGCTTTCGCTTTCGCCAACGTCTCCTCTTTTTCCTTCGCTTGCTGCTGATAATAAATTTGCGAATCCAAGCTCGGATTTTCCGGAATTAATGGTTGCACGCCTTCGATGGCTAACCAATGCGGAACGACGTTGATGGCGATCGAAGGCGGCGGTAAAGGTTCGGACAAAAGTTCATTCACGTCCAACTCTTCGTCGTACGTGTAAAAAAGATCGTTCGTCCCTTTCACTTTGATGAACTCTTGCGATGGCATGTTCGACGGGAAGCCGTACAACGGTTCGCACATGCGTATGCGCAACGCCGCGTTTATGTCCTGTGCGTAAAGAAGAAGAAGAAGAAGAAGAAGAAGAAGTGGTTTTAATTTTTTTTTTCAATTTTTGTTTGTTTGTTGTTGTTTTGTGTCGTTGTTTGTTGAATTGAATTTTGTTGTTCTCGCACCACGCGCTTTTTTGAAACGCCGGCGTGAACGAGCCGCGATGCGCGAGTGTTGAAACAACAACAACAACAACAACAACAACATCGAAGAGACTGACTAAAGACGATGGAATGGAAGAGCGAAGATGATGCGCACGCACACACAAACAAGCAAACAGAAGAAGTAAAACAAATTTGTAAATCAAATACCTCCGTCGTCAAAACCGTCCGTCTCGATCGTTTCGTGACTTTCAGCGCCTCTTGAATGATATCTCTCAGACGATACTCCACGTCTGGGGCGAGCGCTTTGGCGACATCGTCGGAAATGACGATCCCGAACGCCTCGGCGATCGTTTGGACCGATTGCGCGGAGAGGTGCGTGAAGTCTTTCTGTTGAGCAGTCGCTGACATTCTCTCTCTTTCTCTCTTCTTCTTCTTCGCGTGTGTGCGCGCGCGAGAAGAAAAAAAAGTGAAGAACAAAAAAACGCAGAAAAGAAAAAAGAAGAGAAGCGTAAGCGTACAAACAGAAAGAGTAAAATATGTGCCTTCTCGCGCGCGTCGTGAAATATTTATTACACAACAACAACAACTATTACTACTATTTGCTTATACAATGTATAGGCGCGCGTATAAATGTGCGTTTGTGTGTGTTTCCGTGCGCGAAACAGAGGTCGACGGAGTCAACCTGCGTTCTTGAGTTGTTCGCGAGAGAGAAGCGATGATAACGGTAGATTATTATTTCGCTCGCTCGCTTCTCTCTTCGATTGGAATTTGCGCTGAAGTTTTTCGCGCGAGTTTTTCTTTTTCGTGTTTACTTCGTTTTCGTTCTTCTTTCCTTCTCTCTCTCTCTCTCTTTCCGCGAGAGGATGAAGAAGAAGTCATCAAACGTGACTTTTTGGATTGATGTCGCGTTCGTAAACGGGTGCGAATGACTGTATACGACTGTAAAAAAACGCCGCAGTCAAACGCGTCGCGAACCAATATGGTTTGGCTACTTACTTCGCGTTGCTCGTTCTTTCATCTCTTTCTCTCTCCGTTCTTCATTTTTTATACATATAATATTCTCGCATTCGGAGAGAAACAGAACGAGTGAAAGAGAGAAGCGGAACAGCGCCGCGGATTGTAGCTCTTTCTGTTTAGCCTAAAAAAATCTCTATGTTGGTACAGCACGCACCGAAGCACGCAAATCGAGCGGGTAAAAAAAACTCGTTTGCCGTCTGTCTTCGTGTGGTTTCTTCTACGATATCCAAATTGCGATTTTACCGTTGCGAACCGGAAAGCTTCGCCATCATCATCTGAAAATCGTGATTAGCCGGTTCTGGAATGTTTGGGTACTGTTGCGATCCCTCCGGACCTCTATACGGTTGGAGTTGTACTCCTCCATTTCTATTGCCACCAAACAGATCGTTCAAAACGCTCGGTGTCGGTGGCGGCGGCTTGTGTTGATGATGGTGTTGCGGCGGTGCCGGCGTGCCACCTCCGAGCAAACTTCCGAGTAGAGCTTGACCACTCATCGGTGGCTGCTGATGTTGTTGTTGTGGAGGTGGTGGCGAGCGAGAAAGCAAATTCTGCATCAAGTTGTTCGCGTTTGCCGTCGTCGTAGTCGGCGGGGAACTCCCCGCCGAAGACGACAACGAGTTATGCGAAGTGTTTCTTCTCGCCATCGCCGCTTGAGCGCCCGGTATCGTTTTCAAAAAGCTCGGTAACGGCACGACATCTGGATCGGGCGAGTTCGTAAAGCTCGCGCCGGCGTATTTAGGCTCGTCATCGTTTCGGTTATTGTTCTTGTTCTTGTTGCTCTTTCCTTTGTTATTATTGTTTCCTTTCGCGGTCGCTTCCAACGGCGCCGAGTTGGAGAGTTTCGCCGCCGCCGCCGCGTGTCCTCCAGTTGGCACTTGCGGAGCGCACACCTGGTGCGCTCTCAGCCTCGGATCTACGCCAACTAACAAAGGTGTGTTGCTATTATTACCATCCACTTGGTGGTTGTGCGCTTCGAAATCAAAAGGCACCAAATCCCTCCCGGCCCCGGGTAAAGGCTCCGCGGATACGCACTTCTGTTCCTCGGACGCTTTGATCAAAGCGTCCACCATGATATCTCCATCGCCCCGAAAACTCATATCGTTATGTGTTTATTTATTATATATACTTCTTCTTTAAACGTGTCTTATTATAATAAAACACGTCTCTTGGAGAAAGTTGATATAATTGTCCGTCACACGCGAAGAAGAAAAGAGAAGATTTCTCTCTCTCTCTCTCTTTAATGTATATTCTTCGGCCCGCGACGACGACTCACGCGAACAAAAAAAGCGTTCGAAAAACGCGTATTCGGGCGAAGATATATTCGCTCTTTGCGTTTTGAAAGAGTTTTTTTTGGTGCGAGTGTCGAAAAACGTATTTGTTATGTTATGTAAACGCGCGCGCCAAGCGTGTGTTTCCTGTTTATGTTTATGGCGAATTTTTTGTCTTTTTTCATCAGTCCTTCACTCACAACAAAAAACAACAAGAGAGAGAGAGAGAGAGAGGTGGAGAGAAAACTGTCACACGCATACTACATAACACACATAGCAGTTTAGATACGGTTATTTAGAGGATGATACCTTTCTTCTTCTTCTTCTTCTTGTTCTTCTTCTCGTTTTCTTTTCCTTCGGGGGCGATGATGAGTTTAGAACGAGACTTTCATCAACCGCAGAGAGAGTTGCGAGAAGAAAGAGTCACGATGCAACTGCTTCACGGGAACTTGGTGCTCGGATTTTATAAAGACGAGGCCTCCGCGACCGCCGAGCACATACTGAAAGCTTTTGCTCTGGGATTATACGACACGAATCACATATTCAGAGTGGACAAGAACTTTGTCGCGCAAGTCGCCGATTGCTCGACCAATCGAAGAGTGCCTGGTATGACTGAAGAACAGAAAGCGCACGCGGACAAGAAAATAAAAGGCGAACACGTTGGTCAAACCATTAAGCACAGGAAAGGCACGTTGTCTATGGCGCGATACGATGATCCAGACAGTGGAACGACGTCGTTTTCGATTTTGTTAGGTGACGCTCCGCATTTAGATGGGAACTATTGCCAATTTGGCGAGTTGATTAGCGGGTTCGATGTCTTGGACGAACTACAAAAGCTGGAGACGACGAGGAGCGGTATCTTCGTCATGCCCAAGGAGCGCATTGAAATCATGAGCACCTTTATTACCGGTGGTAGTGGGGAAGAGAAGAGCTGCGCGGAAGAAAAGCTGCGCGCGGAATCTTTGGCTAAGGAGTTGCACGACATCAGAGCGGCAAAGTTACCGAGTAAAAAGTAGTTAGAAACATCGTCGCGTGAAAACGTTAGTCTCATATATTAGAAAAGCAGTTTAGCCCAGTAGTAGCGCGTAGTCGTGACAACGTCATAAATAGTATTAGTCAGAGACAATATCGTAATTCTTCGTATTATTCTTCTGTATTATTATTTCCAATGAACGAAAGCGATGAACACGTACCTCGCCGCAAACGTAAACACCACGCACGCGACTTGAAACGCCAACAATCGCAAACATAACTTCCTCTCCGTCGTTTTCCCGAAAAGTCGTAAAAACAACGTGACCAAATTCATGTTATATCGCGTCTCCGTCGCTTTCGATGGACTCAATAAACCAGTTTGCGTATCAAACTTCGGTAATCGGTGTCGAGGACACGGCACAATTTTAAAGAGCTGCGGAATAGAGTACAGAAAGTTTATCACTTGCGGTAAACAAAACAACAGCAAAGTCTCCGAGAAGTGGCCTAAAATGCCAGCCACGGCTAAAGTCATCCCGGCGAAGTACGTGTACGAATCGCCAACGAACACCGCGCTCGGGTACCAGTTTTGCTTCAACAAACCTACCGTCGCGGCAAAGAAGGGCGCGATTAACAACAAGGAAAACACGTGCGGTCCAACGACTACGTTCGCCGTGGGATCCGTCAAAAGACTCCAAACGTTCAAGGCGATGATTCCGCTGGCGATGACTAACGATTGGCCACACTCTAACCCATTCAAACCGGCGTGGATGTTAATCGCGTTCGATAAAAAAACTGCGAGCAACCAAATAAACGCTATGTAAATGTATCCAACGTCCATTAATCCACTCTTCATGTCCACTTTCAGGGATGGTATGACGTCCCCTACGAGAGGTATCGAATCGATAGCCGCTAAAACTGAATGCACATTTTCGCGAAACAAGCGAGGGACGACGATAGACGTCGATCCTTGGTAACTTTGCGCCAAAGTGGTCGCGGCGAACCCAGGCAAAATCATCTTTGCTCTCCACGGTAAATCTAAAACGTCGTCTACGAACCCGAGAAACAACATGAACCCAATCGTCGCCAGCGCCGCGTTGTGTTCGCTCTCTCCGCTGTTGTCCAAGATGAACGCCGTGTGTATAGACCTCCCGACCACCAACGACACGAGCACCGCGCATCCACTCGCTAAACCTAACGCCTCTGGAATAGGAATCTCGCCCATTTTCGTTCCTTTCTTGTTGATATCTAAACCAAACATGTTTCGCTTCCCGAGCGTGCGTCGAGCGACGAGCGGGATGAGCCGCGCGGTTATTTTATACGCCAACGCAGACGTGAACGCCGCTAAGAGTAATATTTTCATCGCACCTGCGTCCATATTCTCTAAACTCACTCCGCTCAGATCCTCGCTCGCGAACCCTTTCGCGAACACGATCAAAACTGTCGGCAGTAAACACATCGCCGTCATCCGACGCACGTCTCTCCTTCTGTTTTTTGCAATCACGTCGAGCAGCGATTGAGGTATGAGTGCATTCGCATCGTCTGAAGGAGGAGACGGCGACCGAGCGACGACCGGTTGCCTCGGAAGCGGCGACGGGGACCGGTGCTGCTGCTGTTGTCGTCGTCGTCCCGAGCTTCGTCTCGTCGTCGTCGACATGTTGTTGTTGTTGTTATTACTATTATTCTCCTAGTGCTTATTATTTCTTCTTCTCTTTCCGATTCTCCTCTTCTCGTTTTTTCTGCCGCTGCTCCAACAACTTCTTCTCCAATCGAATCTTGTCTCTTCTGACGCCTTCGCGCAACTTTTCCTTCTCGTCTTTCTGCTCCCAGTGCACGTAGTATATCCCCGAAGAAACGAGCGAGACGGTCGCGAGTAAAGCTAACACGCCTCCTCCTCTTCCTCCTCTTTTGTTGCTTTTGCTGCTACCACCACCACCACCACCGGTTAAAAAAGTTGGCGATGGCTTCGACGAGCGCATTCAATTTTTTTCTGAAGCGCGTCGAGAGAAAAAAAAAAGAGAAAAAAAACGCATTTTAACATTCTTCAATCAACTACGCCCGGGCGCTTTCTTTTCTTAAACGAGAGCGCATAAAAAATATATAAACGCAAAAGAAAGAGAGAGCGAAGAGTAAAGAATGCGTTCGATACCGAGAACGTCCTGGTCGAGTTCGCCGGACGTGTGCGAGAATAACAACAGCAGTAACAATAGTAATAACAACAGTAATAACAATTGCGTAAAAATCACGAACGCTGCGACGACTTTTTCCTCCTCTTCAACGCCGCAAGCGAACAACAATATAAATAATAAGAAGAAACTGAAAGTGTTGTGCCTGCATTCGTTCCGAACGTCCGCGGATATCGTGAAGTTACAGTTAGCCATGGGCGGATGGGATAAGCAGTTAGAAGATTCTACGGAGTTCATGACGATTAACGGGATATTTAAAGCGACGGGAGAACCTCCGGAAGATGTGAAAGCAGCGTTTCCAAACATGGGGAGTTTTCAGTGGTACGACGCCGAACGAAACGCAGACACCGGGAAGATGGAGTATAAAGGGATAGAAGAGTCCGCGAAATTCGTGGACGAGATTGTGCAAAGAGAAGGAATCGACGGGTTGTTAGGATTTAGTCAAGGCGCGACGTTGATTGGGGAGATGTTGAAAAGGTGTTCTCCATCCTTCGAGCGGCCCGGAGACGACGCCGCCACCACCACCATCACGGAAGGAGAAGAGGAAGCGATGCGAATGAAGAGTTTGCGATTCGCGGTGTTGATCTCGGGTATGCCAAGCAGAGCTGACGAAAAATTAAGCGAGCAAATGATGCGAAGTAGCAAAAATAGTAATAGTAGCAATAGCAGCGGCAGCGGGAAAATAATAGGCGCGTCCATCCCGACGTTGCACGTGGTTGGCCAACAAGACCGAGCAATACCGCCGACGTTGACAAAGTTAATGCATAAAGAGTTTGGCGAGAAAGCGGTATTAGTTGAACACGAGAAAGGCCACGTAATACCAAAAGTCTATCCATCGAACGAATTAGGAGAGAAAGTGAAGAAATTTTTCGACGAACGTTTGATGGAGAAGAATAGCAACGCGCGTTTGTAAAAGTACTACGTACGGGTAAAAAATTTAGTAAGTCATCAAAATGCTTCTGCGAATCTCCCTAAATATCTATAAGTATTTTACAACGTCATCTGCGATGATACGCCATCGCGTGCCTAATTCTATATCTCTTTCGCGTCAGCCTATTAATACACTCGCATTGGAAATAGAAACTCCTTCACATTCAAAACTACCCCGCGGTTCCATATGTTCACCACGTCGATTCTTTCAACCTTGGGCAACCGTTTATTCACTCGTCGCATGTGAGCGTATTTATACGTCTCGTTCGTCGTCACATTCGTCGAGACCAAATATATGTGATATAAAGCAAAACCTAAAACGCTAAACCCAACTGAAAATAAAACAAATATCGAGAACATGCTCCGAGTGTGGTGATACATCAACGCCGGCAAAAACGCGCCGAAGAAATCTTTCTCTTTTGCCGAATGCCAATACTTTGGTATTCCCCGCATAACACGGTTCCAGCACACGAGACCGCCGTGTAAGCAAAGAGCACCATTTACGATTAAAAACAACACAAACCAACGGAGATTTCTCAAACCAATCGCTTGATTCACCACCGAACAGTAATGGTCAAACTTACACACTCTTCGATTGGTCACCACGTCCCACTTGCTCCTCGCCGGGATCTCGATGTTCAGCGTTCGACATAATTTACCTTCTTCGTAGAGCAAATCGTCGAACGGGAACATTTTATAACACACCTTATGATTTTGTGCCGTGATTATTCCTGGATCGGAATTCAAAACGACGATATGGGAGATGATGCCGAGTATCGCGTGCAGCGTAAACCAGAAATCACCTAACGACTTCCCTTTCCCGTCATCACGAGTACTATTACTATTACTACTAAAGAAATCCAAAGCCAACACGTACCCAATCAAAACAACCGAGTAATACACAACCACGCCTACGCTATTCCTCTCCTCGCAAAGATATTTTTCCACTCTTTCCGCTCTCTCTCCTCCTTTTTGCATCCCGTAAATCAACGTGAAAATCAGCTTCACAAAGCGAGTGAAATTTTTTCCCGCGCTGAAATACTTTTCGATGAGAGTGCCTCGAAAGCACTCCTTATCGCTCACAAACGAGAGAGTGAAGAGAAAGAACGCGACGAGGAAGAGCGAGAGAGAGAACGAGTTGGAGAAGGAAAAGAACATGTCTCTCGCCGTCCGGAATTGTGTAGAAAAAGTGTAACGTTGTTGAAGCTTGAAGGTATCTTTTAGGGGCGCGAACGCTTCATTATTTTATCCGTGTGCACACACACGACACACACGCTCGCGCAAATAAAAAGAACCCATCATGAGGAGTTGCAGTTGCGGTAGCCCGCGCGCGTCGTCTTCGTCTTCGTCTCCGTCCTCTCCGCATAGTCGTCGCAGAGCTGCGACGAAGAGTAGAACGAAAACGGTAGCTAAGAACTTCAACGCCGGGAGCTTTAGCGAGAGTTTACAAAACGCAAACAGTCGACCGATTATCTTTTTAGACATCGATGGCGTTCTCAATCGAACGGCAACGGCCCCACAACTGATCGTAGAGAGAGATAAAGTAGAAATTTTGAACGAGATATGCGCTTCGACCGGAGCGGAAGTTGTTTTGACCACGTACTGGAGGCATTTTGAAGAGTACATTGGATATATCTTCATGAGACACGATTGTTTGGAAATAGAGGTGGTGGGAAGGACCGGCGGGATGCCGCATCTCGCCGATTCTGTGCATCACGATTTACACGTGTCTACGAATAGAATTCAGGAGATAAAGAGTTATTTGGACGCGAGATTCGAAGAGGAGAAATATCCAAAGTTCGTCATCGTGGACGATAAGGAAGTTGTTAGCAAAGGACACGAGTGGTCGAACAGGTTCGTGCAAACGAAGGCCGAAATCGGCCTCACTAACGAACGCGCACAACGAATGATTGAGTCCCTAGAGCGGGTTTGAATGACGAATTTTGGGATAGAGTATTTTAGATGATTGTGCGAATAGTATTAGTAGTTTTTATCGTGCATATTTATTATTAGAAATTTGGGATCTATTACCAGTACTGGCACTCGTTTGATAAATATACAAATACAATGAACGCAAGCAGGCTCTAGTATGTGTTCTTTATGATCATTAATGTTGTCGTACTACGTTTCTTTCGGCAGCGGTGTCGCCCAGAATTCTCCTTGTTGCTTCCCTAATTCTTCCATCGCTTTCTCTTTCACTTCGTTGTCCGACAGCGTCCTAGTTGGCTCTGAAGACGACAGGAGAGAATCTATTTTATGATGCAACATCCGTAACGACGCGAGCGTTCTGTGGTGCAAAATGTCAATGGCATGCGAAGAATATAAATCTGGATGGTGCAATCGCAGCGTCGATGAGAGCACCGGCGTCACGCTCGCGCGCGCTGATGCGTTTTTGAACTTCTCCCTCGCTTTCTTGGAACGGTAACAACTTTGGATGAGTAAAACTGCGCGCATGCGTTTTTGAGCTTCTTCAGAATCTGGATTAATCAAGAACCCTCCGTCCTCGCCGTTTATTGTTTTCAACTTATCCAAGTAAAATTGAGGACGTTCGTCGTACCATTTATATACGTCTGCTTTTGTGCCGTATAGCATCAACGCATTGTAAGCTTGGGAATACGCAACCATTTCTCTTCTCATTAACGCTCGCAATCGTTTCTTCTTTAGCATAACTTGTACGTCCGGATAGTGCTTCACTTCCTCTTCCAAGTCTTGGTAGGAAAGCGAGTACACCTCCGAAAACGTAATCGTTTGGAGAAACTGCGACGACCGCCCCGGTTCTAAAATATAATCTTGGCCGTAAACTTGTCCAGCGGTGATTATTCTGCCGTTTGCGACCAGCACGCCTTTACGAATCATCAAAAAGTTATCCATGTAATCTCCCTTCTCTAAAATCAACTCTTTAGGAGGATACGTTTGCTGTTTCATCTTCAAGGACAACGCCAACACCAAGGACTCTGGGAAATCGTGGAAGAATTCGACGTCTCTCATCCAGACGTTTCGTAAAACCACGAGCTCTGCTCTCAGTCGCGGCGACATTTCTGACATCAACGCGGTCGTTTTTTCTAAGTCTAACTTGGTGTCACCGTGCTTGTACTTGAAGAATTCTCTTAGTTTCACTCGCATCTCTTGCGGCGTCGTGGGCAAATCCGCAAAGAGCTCGTTCAAATCCGTCAACGAGTTTTTTAACCCACTCGTTCGAGAATTCTTCGTTGAAATAACGTTACCAACCGCACCGACAACGTAACCATATTGGAATGCACCCGCTAACATGGCTACGATGACAAAAATACGCTCCTCGTTTGTTTTTGGCGCAATGTCCCCGTAACCGATGGTTGTAATGGTCATCGAACTCCAATACAGCGCTGCGATGTACTTATCAAACCCGGGCACGCAAGATAAAGGATCCACGGGGTCGTAACAAGTATCATCCACAGTAAAATCACCGAAATATGTGTTCATCATCCACGTATCGTGTCCAGCACTCGCCCCAAGGTCGTGTACGAAACCAAATGCGCACGCCATCCAATGCGCAAATATGACAGTGACAATCGCAAATTTACTCAATGCGAGCATTGAATAATCGATGGTATACCTCATTTCTAACCTCTTAAATAAACGCATCGTTCGCAAGATGCGCAAAAGTTTTGCTAATCGAAATAATCTCAACGCCCTCAGCACAGTCAAATTTCCAACGTTTGCGTTTGGGTACGCATCCTCTACCAGGATCGTTATCAAATCCGACGGTATGACTGATAGAAAATCAATAAGGAACCAACTTCTGAGATACGTAATCGCAATATATCTTCGATCGTATATAATGTGTCCAGTCTTAGCTTCCGGGATGGCCAAGAAAAAGTTGATGAAAAGATCGGTAATGAAGAACAGATCAATTATTCGATTCAACACGAACAATGCGTTCAAACTCGGTCTGGCGAACGCAACTTCAGCTGGGGTGACTACTGCTGTCCACAACAACGCACCTATGATGAGAAAATCCCATCTGCGCATGAACGTTCCTAACGGCGAAAGCACAAAAACGCCTTGCTTTCGCGCGTAAAACGAGTTTGCGTTATCTACTCCCTCGCACTCTGCCCGTATGCGTTTGCTAGAAGATCGCGGGGCCCTCTTCGCACTTTTACTGTTATGCATTCCGGCTTTCCAATCGTCTTCTTCTTCAGCTCCCTCCATGACTCGTTCGCCCCATGTCCTCTCTGTTCGTTTTTTCTCGTGCTGCCTCGCCCCGATTCTCTTCATCTCTACCATTTCCATCTCCATCGAATGTTTGCCATTCATTCCTTTCTTCGGTTTATTTCGAAACAAGGAAACTACAAAACCTTCTGTGTTCAGCATCTCCGCGTCGGTACGACTCGACGCTTCGTCCATATCTAGCACGTCTTTCGTCAGTTCTGCGATGTTTGTAAAGAAGGAACCGATGCCGGCTTCCGGTACAGGGTGTTTATTTATATGATGCAAAGGCCCTCCTCTACTATCGCTCGTGAGGAGGCGCTTTTGGTTTTGCTTATCTTGTTGTTTTTCTTGTTGTTGGGAAGGACCGCCGGTGGCGAGCTCGATATCTTCGTTTGTCGCTGCGCTTTCCTCTCCTCCTCTTCTTCCCTCCGCGGAGGAGGACCAATCGTCGCCTTCGTGCTCATTCATCGCTGGCGCTTGGCCACGCGAGGAACTCATCCTGTCGCGATTGTTATTTAAATACACGTATCAAGCTTTTATCCTACTCGCTACGTCGCGCAAACTGCGCTATCCTGCACTGAGATACGGCAACTTCCCGTAGCACGTATTATTACAAATGGACGACCACTCAGCGCGGAATTCAACGGCACAATTTAAAGCGGTATCACTCTCCCTTCTTTTTGAGCGCCTCTCGTGGAAAAGAACGCTCGCAATCGCAATCGCAGCGAGAGGTGCGATTTCTTTTCTTCTGCCTGGAAGAGAGAGAGAGAGAGAGAGAGAGAGAGAGAGAGAAGGAGCGACACGCAGCGCGAGCGTATGAGAGAGAGGGAAAGGGAGGAAGCTAATTCAGAGAGCTCGAATGTGAATTTGAAGTAAATGAGTGCGTCGCGACGTCGATTTTTTGTTTTTTGAAACATTGAAAAGCGTTGAACGAAATTTCAGTCAGCAGGTCGGGGCTTCTCGGGAGGGGAGAAAGCAAAAAGAGAGAGCGGAAGTTTGGTGTGACGACGAAGAAAAAAAAGTACGAGGCGCGATGAGAGCGATGATACTGATATTAAATGATATAACGCATGAAAAACGCAGTAATATTCATAACACAAATTCAATCTTAAGCGCGCGGAGTGCCGCATTGGCTGCAAAAGTTGGAGGCGGCGCTGGAAAATTGACAGCCGCACTGTTCGCAAAATTTGGAAGACCGAGCGACCGTGGCGGTGTTGATGTGAGGGACGAATTCAGGTTCGTGCAGCTCGTGTTGGTTGTTGTTGTTCGCGTTGAATCTTCTCTCAACGGTGACACCGTTGAGCTTGCTACCGACGTTGTTAATGCCGTTGGCGGCGTAGCCGTTGACGTTGTTCATAAACGCGTCTTGGTTGTTATCGTTCATTCTGTTGTTGTTGTTGTAGTTGCTATATTCGTTAACGCCGCCTCGTTGGAAACCGAGGCGATCGATAATTGGAGAGCTGCCGTACTCCGGTTCTGGTAATCCTCCGATATCAGGTATGCGCACTGAAAATAAAGACCCCGCGTCTTTTCTGTTCTCTTTCTTTCTCGTCGTGATGACTAAAGTTTTGCAATCGTTTCCACAGAATGTTAACGAAGTGGGCGAGGAGACCGGTAGACGAACCTCTAAATCAACCATGCTTGTGTTCTTATCGACGCGAACGCATTTTCCAGCGCCCGAAATAGCAATCCATAAGTTTCCGACTGCATCCACTTGCGCGCCGTCAGGGCCGCCAGCCATATCCGACGGCAAAGAATAAAACAATCGTCTGTTCAACGGCCCTCGGTTTGGATCGTAATCAAACTCAAAGACTTCGCGTCGAGGAGTGTCTGTAAAATACATCTTGCGTCCATCTGGCGAGAAGCAAATGCAGTTGGAGCATCTGTGTTTGTAATCTAAAACTTCTTCCAACTGTCGATTGTTGTTCGCGTCCAAGCGCCACAAGCCTCCGATGGCGCTTGCGTCCACACGATGGTCGTTGTTGTAACTACCAATGATAAAGTTACCAGAACGGTCAACGCGACCGTCGTTAGGCCTGGTGTTTAATCCGGGTTCGAAGTCAGTCAATCTCGTTTTGACAGTCTTACTTCTCGGATCGAACTGGTATAAACCCGAGGCCAACCCTAAAATCAAATCACCGTTGGACATCAACGCGCAGCACCCTAACGTTTCCCCAAAGGATTCTTTCATTTCCGGGAACTCTTCAAGCAAGTCCCAACTGTACAAAGTGCCTCTTGGCGCATCAACCCAGTATAACTTTTGGTCTTTTTGCGACCAAACTGGAGATTCGCCGAGTTCCATTTGAGTTTCCAAGCACTCTTCTGCGTACAACACGCGCGGCATACCCGGCTTCGTGCCTTGATGGAACGAACAGATGCGCGCGAAATCATCCGAAGACAACGACGCACCGCCAACTAAGCATCCATCGATATCCGGGCACTGCATGAGTTCGTCCACGGAGTCTGGCTTCACTGACCCTCCGTATTGAATGCGCACTTTTTCGGCGACAGCTTTGGAATACTTCTCTGTGATCCAGTTTCTAATGAGTTTGTGTACGCTTTGAGCGATGGCCGGCGTGGCGGTCAAGCCGGTACCGATCGCCCACACCGGCTCGTACGCGATGATCATATTCTCGACATCTTTCGCCGGTACGCCGTCCAAACCACCGGCTAACTGCCAAGATAAAACGTCGTACACGTCACCTCTCTCGTACTCTTCCTTCGTCTCGCCGACGCAGAACACCGGCGTCATGTCGTTCTCGATGACTTTTTTGATTTTCTTGTTGATGTCCTCGTCCGTTTCGTAATAGAGCGAACGACGCTCGCTGTGGCCGATAATAACGTGCGTGACGCCCAAGGAATCTGCCATAGAGCACGACATTTCACCTGTAAACGCGCCCCCGTTCTCAAACGTCACGTTTTGTGCGCCCAGATAGACGCCCGAGCCTTCAATCTGTTTTAGTAGAAGAAAAAAAAAGAAAAGAAAAGGTTATGATATCATTCAGTCGTAAGGTACCTATTATATTTTATCTCTCTCTCTCTCTTCTTTTACACACGAGCGAGTCAGAGTAACTATGACATAAAAGATATCGTTTCAAAAGCAGCAGGTAATTACTCCCGGCTTCAATTCTCAACAATGGAATTAAGTCTCTTCACTCTCGCCTAATTTGTTATTACTACATTCGTCGTCCCGCGCTCGAGCAGAAGAGAGAAAAAAACACGACGAGAAAGAAAGCGGATGAAAACGTAAACGATATATTTTTTTATAAAGAAAACGTACCAGTTGGGACACTTCCGATAAGAACGCTGCCGGCGGACAGATCAAAACTTCCACGTTCTTGTTGTTCTCCCCTCTTCTGTTCCTCTTCGCGTTGAATAAGTTAAATCCGTTTCTTTTTTCTCCTCTCGCAGCCGTATTATTATTCGTCGTCGTCGTAAAATAATAATCGTTCTCTCTCCTGTCCTCCATCGTGTTTGCAGCCACTAACGAGGCTAACGTCCTCGCCTCGTCCAAAGTTTTTGGGTTACACTTCCAATTCCCAGCCATGATGGGCGTACGCATCTGCTTCAAATCCTCCGGCCAAAACTCCTCGCCCTCGTATCGCGGATCTCCGTTTAACTTTTCCAACCGTTTCAGCTTGTTCTTTTGCTCGGGCGTTTTCTTCAAGCCTCCGCTTCCGCCTCTGCCTCCGAAGAGCAAAGCGCGAACGACTGGGAATCGGGAATTGAATTTACCCTCGCGATTTTTGTTGGCCGCAGAAGTAGAAACAGAAGCAGCGCGTCTCCTCGTCTTCAAAGAAGAAGAAGAAGAGCTGCTCTTCGCGTCAAAGTTCGTCGAGAAGGCAAATCTTTGCGTCGTGAGTGCAACCGAAGAAGAAGCGTTCATCATCATCATCGTCGTCGTCGTCGTCGTTCTTTACAGTAGTAGTAAGTAGCGTGTGTGTGATGAGTGAGATGAAGAATTGGGCACAAAATGGCGGTTTGTGTGCGCAAAAAAATTACCTAGTACGATAGTGAACGTGTGCACGAGAAGCAGCCAGGTCGGCCAAAGATCTCGTTTTTGTTTTTTGTGTTTTTTTTTCGCGCTGCGGAAAAGCGGCAAAAATATCGATTTTCGGCCAATTTTTTTTCGATGAATTCCCTTTTCTTCGTCTTCACAAAACACACAACGACGACTATTATACGAAAACAATACATACTTTCTGAGAAAAAAAGATGTTCTTCGTGCGCGGCAACATCAGTAGCACCGGTGGTGGGAACGGCGTTGCCAGCGCTTCTTCGCGCTCTTCCCATCTGCTTTTGGTCACCTCCTCCTCCTCCTCCTCCTCGTTTTCGGCGAGAAGAGCGGCGTTTCGACGAAACGACGACGACGACGACAACGGATGCCGTTTTTCAACTCACCGACACCAACGCGAGAGCGCAAAGTTTAGGAGGAACAGCACAACCATCGGAAGAGGAGTAGGAGGAGAAGGATGCAGACAACGACGACGACGATTCTCTTCGGATAATGTCAGAGTTCGCGCGCATTCAGCTTCCTCTTCTGCGGAGAAGAAGAAATCATCATCATCTTCCAATAACAACCGAGGCGAAAATATCCTCGTCGTTGGATTAGGAACGAGAGGCGTGACCATCATAGACGAGTTGCAAGAAGGCATGTGCTTACCAAAAGCACAGTTTTGGTCGATATCTTCGGATGTTGGGATATTAACGAGGACGAGATCGACGAACAGATGGCGATTACCGCCGGCAACGAGCGATATACCGCAATCGGCGGTGATTGATAACGCGACGAGCGCGGCGCAGTCGGTGTTGTTCGCAGCGGAAAGCATGAGTTTGGAAGCGGTCTCAAAAGGCAATGGCGACAAAAATGATAGCGTTGCAAATAAAAAGAAAAGTAAGCAGGAGATGCAAAAAGAGTTGGACGAAAAAGTGCACATATGCATCGTCTGCTCTTCGGGAGAAGCCGGAGGAGAGGCAGGAATGTTATTCATGAAAGAGTTGTTCAAAGCGAAAAACATCGCGAGCGAGAAAAAAACTCGATTTCCGGGCATATGGGGCGGCGTAGAAACACCGAGTGGGAGCACCGTATCTATTCACGCGGTCGCGCCGTTCGATTTCGAAGGACGACGGAAACGAGACGAAGGGTTGGCGTTTTTAGATATTTGTTCGAGGAAGAAAGGTGCGGATTCTGTGGTGGTGGTTTCGCAAAGAGACTCGCAGGCGCTCGCAGGCGAGCCGATGACTTTAGAAGCTGCGTCTGCATTGGCGAACGATTTTTGTCGATGGAGCGTCTTAAACGTAGCGAAGGACTTGCGACGAAACTCGACTTTCTGGGACGCGCGCGTGAACGGAGAAAACGAACGTTGTGGGATATTAGATGAACAGAATGCGTTTAAAAATGCCATTTCCTCGCAAACTTTGCGAGAGATTAATAGCGAGAACTTATTGAAAAGTGCAAACGGTGGGTGTGGTATTTCCGTAGTCGGGTGCGCGGTGGAAGAATTAAAAACGTACGGTACGGAAGACGAGCAGATTTCTGCGGCTATTGTTTCCGCCGTGAAGAAAGCGGCGGAAGATTCGCCTTTTCTCGACCCGACGCAAGCGCTGGGCGAGAAGTGCGCGCATCTCGTGTGCCAAATTTCCACACCTCGAGGTGCGCTTGGACCATTAGCTCGAAAATCTATAACGTCCAGTTTAGCCGCTTACGTAGACCCGCTGAAATGCGGTGTGACTATATGTAAAGCACCGGCTGAAAATACTGTCGGGTGCATCGAGATTTCCTTGTACGCGGTGGCGAATTTTGAAACCATCGCTGAGAGATTTACGTTGCGTCAATCGCAAATTGCGTTGAGAAAGCTCAAAGATAGAAACTTGCCCGAACAGATGATTAATAATTTAGAACCGAGGAGGAAACGTTTGGACTGGTCCGCTACGGACAATCTCGTTGTCAACAACGAGGACGACGACGACGATGAAGGAGAAAACGCGGGCAACAAGAACAAAGTCGTGACCTCGACACCAAAGTCTTCTTCTCCGCAAACCTCTTCGGACGGAAAATCCGTCGATTCCATCTTTGATGAGGCATTGATGTCCATCGACGAATCCAACGAGTCTTTGCTCCGAGCGGGTGGCATGTTAGCAAACATTAGCGAGGGTGGGATGGAAGATGCGCCAGAGATCAACCCGTTTGTAACCACAGACGAAGAGTTTGATCTGGAAAGTGAGAACTTTGTTGTCTTGGAAGATGCGGATTTAGAGGTTCCTTCTCCTCCTCCTCCTCCGTCTTCCCCGAGTGACGCGGAAAAGAAGATGAATGAACCCACCTTAACAGACTCCGGAAACGACGCGGCGAACATTAAGGTGCCTGGAGAACTTACGGGAAGCGTCGTCCTAACGCCAGTTCGAGTGTTACGACCGAAAGAAGACGCGAGCGGTAACGTTGTCGGATATCGCGCTGTAGACTCTGTCAACGATTACGACAACGACGACGACAACGAAGACATTGATAGTGAAAACGATACGAGCAGCTCAAACAACAAATTCTCCTTGCTCGGATGGCGCCCGTTCTCGAGCAAGAACGACGCCTCCTCTTCTCCGTCCGCCTCCAAAGTACGCTCGCGAGCCTTTGGCGTCCTCGAATCCGACCGGGAAGCGCGCACGCGACCAATCCTCCGGGTCGAGTACGCCAACATGTGCGTCTACGAAGGCGAAGTTCTCGAGAAGACGACAAAAGCAGAAGGTTCTGGCATCATGAGATTCGCCTCTGGCGATTGGTACGAAGGAAGATTCTCGCAGGGTAAACCCGACGGAAAAGGCAAACTCTCGTTCGCCCGAGGCGGATACTTTGAAGGCGAGTGGTTGAACGGAAAACCGGTCAAGGGGTCCTACGTGCCACCACCTGCGCCGATATCGTCGTCTGCGGTAGAATAGAATGAAAAAATGACGTTGTAATACTACTACTTACATTATTATAAGATTGATTCGACGAAGCGCTTCTTCGTGTACCTGACTGTTTTAAAACATACGGTGCGCAAACCTACAAACGAAAGTCGAAAGAGTCGTTTTACGTTTTTTCCAAGGCACCCCCCCCC
>Ga0181599_1000472_pt1 | contig 42026 bp, 53 predicted proteins | sample 041ome_3_FD_148658 | JGI IMG/M metagenome (GOLD analysis project Ga0181599, IMG submission 148658) | Coastal salt marsh microbial communities from the Groves Creek Marsh, Skidaway Island, Georgia - 041405US metaG (spades assembly) | ecosystem: Environmental > Aquatic > Marine > Intertidal zone >...
CTGTGGTAGGATCACCATTAATTGAGGTATTTATTGTTGTTCTTGTTCTGGTCGAGGCATAACCTAATGCCATTTTAGCAGAAGCACTATATCCTGTTAAGTCAAATGCACTTCCATCTGTATCTTTTACAGTTACATCTGAAGTAAATGTAGCTCCTTGTTCAATGTATAGGTTAGCCGTCGCAGCCATTTAGTTTTTTATTCCTCTTTTTCTTCAACAATCTCTTTAGGTTCTTGTTCTTTAACTAATTTCTCTATCTTTTTATTATAAAAGTCTGTCAAAACATCAATTTTTTCTAATTCTACTTGATGTCTTGCTTTAGAGTTTAGAATTTCCTGTCTTGCAATTAGTGTGTTTTTCAAATCAAGACTCAAACTTTGTTCATCATATTGTTTTCCATTTATGGTTATTGACATAATATTCTCCTCGTTTATGGTTATAAATTTATATCTATAGTACTATTTATAATACATTATTTAAGTTTGTCAAAAATTACAGGTTGATAATTTTCTATTGATTTTGAGTAATCAAATGCCGTTCTCCATAGTTGTCTATCTTTATTTTTAACAGCTGATCTTCTATGACTTGTAATTAGTTGATCCATAAACAATAAATCACCCTTTCTAAACACATGGTGTATCATGTATTTTGATCTTGTTACATCATTCCATAATTTATTATAAAATGTATCAAAATCTTCTATTTCTTTACCATCTCTATACCATGCTTTATATAGATAGATAAACATAGGATACAAATATTCTTTGCCGTTTACAGGATGTTTTGCAACTAAAGGTCGTCTATCTATTTCTTCTTTATAATGTTTTTGTCCTGTTCTAAAGTTTTGTTCACCAACATTTTTGTATGCTTTAGAATAGACACCATCATCTCTCCATATTCGTGCTCGATCACCTTCATTATTAAGATTTATATCTATACTTCTATAATAATTTTTATCTTCTTCAGATAAATTTTCAAAAGCATATTGTTGATTTACAATTGAAAGAACAGTATCTATACATTCTTCAACACAATATAATCCTACACAAATTTCTTTAAAGTTATATCTTCCAGTACCATTTGCATGCCATTCTAGTTCTGTTGGACCAAACATACCAATTGGTTTGCCATTAATAACAGCACCTGACACAATACTTATTTGTGGTGAGTCTTTTGGATTCATAAAGTAGTCCAATTCTTCTACCTCACCTATTCTTGCACAAACTTGAGCAAGTTGCTGTCTTGTTAAATCTTGTTCATGTAAAACAACAGAGCCTTCATTAACAATTTTATAAACTAATTCTGTTAACTCTTTATCTGTATAATTTATTATTTGTTTACTCATAAATTTTCTAACAATGGTGTTATACAAATTCTTGCTGTATCATTCCATTTCATTCTACGTCTTTCAGCATAATACTCATCTCTAGTGGTTGCTAAATAAAAACAATCAGACGGTTTAAAGCTATATTCATTACAAATTTGTACTTGTTTTTCTCTATACTTATTCCACATTTCATCAACTTTAAAATTACTTATTATTAATTCTATAGTTTTAACGCCATTATAATTCCAATTCTCAAATCTTTTTAATCTATCAAGTGTAGAATGTGGTTCTTTTGTATATACTAATCCAAGTCGTTGACCTATAAGACCAAATCCTTTAGAAAAACTAAAAAAAACTTGTTCAGTATTTTTTGGTAGATTTATTCTTTGAATATTTGTTGAACCTACATAAGTACAATCTAAAATTACAGGTGCTTCAATTTTACCTGGATCAAAATAATTTCCATCAGCAGCTGAGGGTATTGATATATACAGAGGTTTATTATTATCTATTTTGCCTTTCAATGCTGCTCTTCCAGTTTCCTCATTCATATATTGACCCGGCACATCACAAGTTACAATACTAGGTCTACTTATAATGTCAGCATATTCATATTCACCGTAACAAAGTTTTTGCCACTCTCTTTTTTCTGTCATTACCCAATGATGAATAGCATCTGTTGTACCATTTGTAAAATAACAATAATTGAAATCTGATAAATCTATTATTTCACTTACCCATTTTCTATGTAATTCTTCTACCTTATTTAAATCATTTGTTGCATGACCACTACCTCTTTTATAATAAGTATCTGAAATTAGTTGTTGACTTATTATATCTTTTACTTCTTTAAATGTTGGTACGTCTACCCAACGATTATCTTTTAATTTTTCCTTCATATATTCAGTAAGTCGTCTGTACCGTCTAAAGTAAACATTAAAGCTATTCTAGGTTTTTTACTCATATTTACAACAGCATGTTTATAACCTATATTTAAAAAATATGCTTGTCCATCTTCAAGGTTATACGCTTCAATCTTATCATTTCTTTTAAATAAATTAATTACATTATTGTCACCATATATAGGCACTATACATCTAACACCATAACTTACATCATAATCAACATGCCAAGGTATCATTTTACCAGGCGCTAATTTTGTTATTCTTATTCTACTTGCAGGTGCTTTACATTGAGATACAATATTTTCAAAATAACTACCTTTATAAATTTCAGTTGGCATATTATATAAATGTTCTTCTTTTCTTTTTAATCTTTCTTTTATACTTGTTGTATGAGATAAAATTTCACTAGGTGTTGTTAAATTTATTTGTTCAAAATTATCATATACACTTTTTACCAAATCTTCATGGTTCATACATAACATTGGATTGGCAGACCTAACGTCAACAAACGTATCTGCTATTAAATCAGTTGACTTTCTTAACTGTGCTAAATTAATATTTAAATTTAAATTAGCTATTGTTGGTAGATTGTGTTTCGATAATTTCTCCATTGTGTTCTCTTTCTATTATAAAATTAGATTTAGGTTGCCAGTTGTAGTCACCTTGTAATCTAATACTATAAACATACTGTAACATTGTACCTGTTTTAAACAAAAACTTTGTTTCTAATTTTAAATTTTTGTACCACTCTCCATTTATAAATTTTTTAAATGCAGTATCAGTCATCTTTCTTTTTCTTTGATATAGATTATTTATTGCTCTATTTTTAATGTCATGTGTAATGTAAAGTATCTTAAATCCTTTTTCTCTTGCCCACTTTATCTGGTGTTCAGCCATAATTAATCCACAATGAGTATGTCTATATTCTTTTAAGATATGATAACGACAAACTCGCACTGCTACAGTTGGATCGTTTGTATAGTGTGAACTTTCAGCAGCTGATATTGATATTAACTTATCATCTTTAAAACACATCCACGTTTCTATATTAGGATTATCAGGATTATATTTTTTATAAGTTATACTATTATTGCCTTCATTAAAAGTTTGTAATCTAAATCTCTCAATTAAAGGCCAATACTTATTAGGATTTTCTGAATATCTTTTTACTATCATACATGAGCAATAAGTCTTCGACCACAAAATATTTCTGCCTCAACAATATATTGTTCTTTAAATTTATATTGTTGCATATTGTTTGTAATTGTTTTTAACTTTAATTTTTCTTCATAGTATTTTTGTGTGTGATACGGTTCTTGTATTACAGCATTTTTACATTGATAGTAATTCATTATATCAGTAAACATTTTATAATGATTTTCTTCATATAACAAAACACCACTAAAAATAATACAATCTACTTTGTAATCTACTGATTTTAGATTTGCCCAATCTCTTACTTCGTACTCAATGTTGTTTTCATTAATCCATCTTTTTTGAGCAAACTCTATAGGCTCTGGCGATGTATCAAAACCGTAGTAACGATAATCTTTATAATTTTTTTCACGTAAAAAATCATTGATAGGTCCATGTCTGCAACCAATATCAACAATACCTTTATAATTATTTTTTATAATTATTTCTGCTTGTTTTTCAAATATAGGTTTTGCTTCTAAAGTATCTAAGTATGACATATCTCTTAAACTATACTGTCTTTTCATAGGTATTTCACCAGTTTTAGTTGTGATATTAGGCCAAGGTATAGATTTGTTTAAAGTCACTTGCAATCCTCCATAATAGTCTATTGTTATCCATCACAGGTGTTCTACGGTGTAAACTTGTAAATTGATCCATTAATAACAAGTCACCCTCTTTAAAAATGTGATGATATTGATATTGTGATTTAAATATTTTAGGTTTTAATTTATTAATCATTTCTTCAGCGTCTATTTGTTTTTTACCTTCCCACGCTTTTGTTATAAAATGATACGGAAAATAAAAATATTCTAAGCCTGTATGGGGATGTTTATCAACTAGTTTACGAATACTTCCTTTGTTTTTACTCATAAATTCTAATTCGGGATCGTCATCCTCTAAATTGTATATTGTATTGTTTTTAAATTTTAATCTTATTGTAATTGATCTCCAATAATTCTTTTCATCATCTGACATATCATAAAATGGTTGTTGAGTGTTACAGACACTTAAAGTTGTATTAATATCTTCTTTTACACAATACAAGGCAATTAAAATTTTGTCTATCAAATGCCTAGAATTTCCATTTGAATGCCAACCTAATTCTGTATCTCCAAACATACCTATTTTTTTACCATCAACTTTTTTACCTGTAACTAAAAAGATTTCTGGATAATCTTTTGGATTCATAAACAAGTTAGGAGCCTCACACTCACCAAATCTTTTCATTGTATCAATATATTCTTTTTCATTTAATTGTTGATTATAGAATACAGCTACACCTTGTTGATGTACATTTTTTGCAACATCAAGTAATTCTTCATTAATCATATCTTTTATTTGTTTATCTATTTTTTTAGGGTATATCATAATATATTTTCTACCATTTCTTTAAAATCTTTATAGTCTAATATCTTAGGTATGTTATTCCATCTTGTTACCCAAGCACATCTAGGTGCTTCTGTAATAACTACTCTATGCATAATATCAGTTCTAATTAACACTGGTCTATTTTCTAAAACTATTTCACCTATTTTTCTATCACTTAAAAACTTTTCAAACTCGGGTGTGTATTGACCCATTTCTTTTTGTGCTTTAAACTCATGGTAGTATGCATGACCATGTGCGTTTTTTTCAGGCAAATAAACTTCTTCATCTTTTGTTTCAAAATAATCAATACGAGATTTACCAAACACAGGTATAACAATGTTATAACCATTAGGGTGTTCAGTATCTAAATCTATATCTGTATGAGCAAATACATCTTTTTCTGTACTATCAGCTGTATTGAAACCTGTTGAACGAAATTGATAATGTGGATGTACTTTTCTATGTTTAGATAATATAGGATTAAATACTTGTTCATATCCCGTAGGTTTACCTGTTTTATTATCTTCAAGTGAATAACTTACAAATGGTGTTTTACCAAATGTATTGTTAACATTACTTTTAACTTTATTGTACAAAGACAAAAGTAATTCTGTATCAGTTGCTACGTTTATGTATTCAGCTACACCTTGTATCATAGTTTATATAAAACACCATCTATAAATGGGTCCTCAAATTCTTTTGTTATACTTCCATTTTCAACTAACAAAGCATATCGTTCACTTCTTACACCAAAACTGTCTCCCCAATCAACATCTTTTTTAAGATGTTTTGTAAACACTGCCAATGGATCAGATACACTATCTATTTCAGAATGACCATGTTGTTTATTCCAAACATCCATGACATATGCGTCATTAACACTTACAAATATTACTTTATCTACACCAAATAATTTTAACTTATCTAATTTTTCTGCAAACCCTGGAAGATGTTTATTTGTACAAGTGTTTGTAAATGCACCAGGAATACCACATAATATAATTTTTAATTTATCGTCTACTTCATAGGGTACAATTTTTTTATCTTTTAAAATGTAAAGACCTTTACTACTTATTTTTTCCATTTACTATCCCATTCATTATATTTTTTCTGCCAATCACTTACTTGATCTAGCATGTTTTTGTTAATTATTTCTTTACTCTCACTTTCGACAAACTTGTAATTATCTGGTACTAACTTTTCCCAACAATCATGTTTTACAAACATTTTTTTTACGTTACCACCTAACTTTTCTAACAACTCTTTTGTCATATCAAAATGTCTATCGCCAGCACCTTTTTTAACAGGTGTAAATGATATAACATATATTTCTTTATTTGATATTGAATACTGTTGACCTAAATCTGCATTATAATATGCCTTTACAACTAACCAGTCCATAAGATTTTTAAAACCTACACAATAATGACCAGTGTATTCAGGTATAGAAAAAACTAATTTATCACTTTTACTTAATATATTGTCTATAGCTTCTACCTCTTTAGGAATAATACCGTCTGGTCTATTTGAATTGCAAATAGGTAAATCCAATTTAATGATGTTTGAAAATTTGATGTAGTGGTCCATTAATAATAGACCTCTATAACTCATAGAGCTTTCACTATAACTAAAAGATACTGCTGTCGTATTCATAATTTAAAAATCAATATAATATATATTACTTAAATAACTTCTCTGCTAACCAACCACCTGTATCGTATTTGTGTAATCGTATTCTTTTAAAATTGTCATGGTGATTTCTATGATATCCTTCACCTGCAATAAAAAAGTTTAACCATGGTACATTTGCACCACCTGGAGTTCTATGACCTACTGTATTTAATAAACCAAATCCTATTTTAGCAAATACAAATGGTACAACACAAAATGATATCCAAAAGTACGGACTAATTAAAAAACTAATTATATTTACTGAAATTAAAATATGTAACCAGTATTTGTGGCAAAAAACTAGTCTAGGATTTTTATACAAATCTCTAGCATATTTACTTGGTATATTTTTTATATCCCATGTTGTAAATAATACTTTCCAAAAACCTACATACTTAGATGCATGAGGGTCTTCTGGACCATCTGAATGTTTGTGATGAATACGATGGCTTGCAATCCAACCAATGGGTGTTCTTATACATGCAATCATCAGCATTGAAAGACCTAACACTTCAAACCATACAGGAACTTTAAACTGATTGTGACAATAATGTCTATGTAATAAAATACTAGCACCTAAGTGTGAAATTATTTCGGACCAAATGACACCTATAAAAATAGCAAATAACCAATCCATTATATTCTATTGACCCTCTAAACTATAAGATACTGAATTTTCAGAACAAAAGTTTTCTAAATTTTGACCGTTTTGTGTATTAACTGGTTCATTTATAAATTCCTGATAGGCAGCTTGATCTACAAAGACTGTTGTCCAAGTTTCTACTAAACCATCAACAGTTTTAACAGGTTTTTGTGTTATTTTACCTTGGTCAAAATAACTATCAATCAAAGCTAATATGTCATTGTTCCAAAAGTTAATTTCAACACCTTCGTTTGGTTTTTGATAAACGTTTCTAAATGTATAACTCATAATACTATTTATATAACCCCTACTATATGTATTCTATCCAGCATGGAGGCGTTTAATGCTGTGTGATTTTTTGTTGTATCAACTACATGATAATTACCATCTGCAGGATAATGAAAAATTTGTTTATCTATAATTATAAAACAACTTTCATTTGTTTCAATAGGTATGTGTATTCTTTTTGATAAATCTTTATGATAAGTATAACATGTTTTAGGTTTTAAATTCATTACTCTGGTACGATACATTTTTAAATCTGATAAAATACTGTTAATATAAGGCAGATCAAAAATAAATGTGCTAAAATCTGTTTCTTTATATCCCATTTCATATTTTTCATTCCATTTACCCACACCCCAAAATGGATCTAAATTATCTTTGGTACCTTGAAGACAAATTTGTTCATCAAACTTAGGTAATAGCTTTAGTTCACTTTTTATTTTTTCTATATCTAAGGACATACAGTTATCTCTTTGACTCTATGTGGTTGATTTAACACCCAATCTATAATTGAAATACAATAATCAATAGACATTTTTTTACTGTCTATATTAGCACTTCTTGGTGAGTCAAAATAACCAAAGTTAATTATACAAGTGTCAACACCTTCATAATAAAGTTGTTCATTTACATCTCTTAGTGTTTTCTTTTCAATACCATATCTATACATTTCTTTGTGACCTTTTATCCAATCACTTCCTGCAGACCCTATATTGATTATTTTTTTATGAAGTTTTGCAGCCTTATAAAGCAATTCTACTTGTTGAAAACCATCATGCTTACAATTAATGAATATATCACAATTATTTAAGTCATCAACTGTATCATATTTTTCATTTAATACTTTACCAAGGCCTCTACGAGTACCAGTAATATAGAATTTCATATACTTATTTAGACGATAAATATTGACAAATTTATCAAAATGTGTTATAATATATATATGAAAATTGTAAATATAGTGTGTACAAGTAAGCCTGGTGATGGTCTCTTTCATTATAGTTATGAACACTGTTGCTATCTTAACTCAATTGGCATTAAAAGTCAACTAGTAATTTTGACACATCACAAATTTAGTCAACAAGACTATATTAATGCTATTAATGAATGTTATATAAAATACGAAAATGTGGTATTTAACTTTTATACACCTTCATCAAACGATATAACATTAATACTAGGAAGAAGTATGTTGACACTAGCATACTTGAACAAAAGCTCATACACAAATGATCAATTACTTACTTTACATTTGTTGTTTAGTGGTAACCTCATATCTGTATATTCAGAAAATCATCCTAAAGAATATTCAAACGCCGTAGATTATTTTAAACCAAAAAAGATATACGACTTATGCGATTATGATGTTTATCCTAATGGCATAGGAGAACAATTTGAAAAAATAATAAACTTTAGTATTTACAAACCAGTTAAATCAGATATACAATTTAAGTATCTGTTTTTAGGTACAAATGAAATATACTATAGAGAAATAGAAAAACACATAGACAAATATCCAAATCACGGTATTGTAACTTACAATGAAAAGTGGATTAATCCTAAGTTAAATAATCTATTCGTACCTATTAAAAATATATTAGGAAAATTTGAAACATATGTTTATACAAAACCTAATTTTGACCCAGCACCTAGATTATTTGTAGAGTTTAAATGGTTAGGTAAAAAAGTAGATTATTTAAGAGATAAAAGTATGAAAGACGGTGGTATGGTTTATTGGAACAGACCTGTGCCTACGAAACAGATTTATAAAGACAATATAAATATTTTAGTTGATTTAATTAAAAGAATATGAAAAAAATATTATTAGTTAGTGGTGATAGTTTTAGTGACAAAAACTTCTCTACAACGATTCATCCAGAATTAGACACATCTTGGCCTAAATGGCCTGAACTCTTAGCCGACAAGTTAAATATGGAATGTATTAACATAGCAAAATCTGGTGCAGGTAATGATTATATCTATGAAGCATTAGTTGATACTTTACAAAACATTGACAAAGAACAAATAGGATTAGTAATAGCAGCTTGGTCTCAATGTCAAAGAAGAAGTTGGCAAGAATCAAAAAATCTATATTGGAAAAACAGTAGAGTGGATACAAAGGGTGATGTATTCTATTGGACAAAAAGAACTATGAGATATTGGTATAGTTTTCAAGTATTATGTGAAAGATATAATTTACCGTATAAACAATTTCAAATGATTTCACTTTTTCAAGGATGGTTAAACGGTTTACATCAAAACGACCATGAGGTATATAAAAATAAATTAAATCCAGATCCTAATTTTATAGAAAAACATATTTATCCAGGTGATAAAAATAAAGATGAAAAAATCTTAACAAACATGGTATTTAACCATGAAGATCATATTAATACTAAAAACTTTATAGGTTGGCCAATATTTTTTAGATTTGGAGGTTTTCACGTTGAGTATAAAGTATTAAGAGATGCAAACCATCAACCGTTAGATGGCATGATAATATCTAAACATGATGCTCATCCTACAGCAAAAGGTCAAAAGGCAATAGCGGAGTTTATATATGACAGGTTGGGATAGAGAATATTTAAAACATAAAGACGAATACCTAGAACTTTTTGATAAGTCAATGCAAAAAGAACAAGAAAGTAATGTTGAGTTTTTGGAAGATAAACTTAAACTACTCACAGGTAGAAAATATGCTGTAGTTTGTAGTAATGGCACAGACGCATTACATTTTGCTTTAAGAAGTTTAGATATAAAAAAAGGCGATGAGGTATTGACAACTAATTTTTCTTGGATTTCTACTGCGTCTTGTATATCTATGGTCGGTGCAACACCTGTATTTTGTGAAATTGATATATCATCTTATCATATGTCATTAGATAGTATTAAACGTATGTATTCGGATAAAGTCAAAGCAATAGTTTATCCACATCTATTTGGTAATATGTCAGATACAAAAGAGATAATAGATTTTTGTAAAGAAAAAAATATTACATTTATAGAAGACGCAGCTCAGTCGTTAGGCGCAAGTCTTAATGGTGTCAAAGCAGGATCAATAGGTGATATATCAACGTTAAGTTTTAACGCAAACAAAGTTGTTGCTGGGATTGCAGGAGGCGGAGCTATACTTACAGATGATAAAGATAAAGCAGAGATATTTAAAAAATTAAGAAGACACGGCAATAATGAAATATTAGGTTATAACTCTAAAATGTTGTTAATGAACGCTGAGTTTATAAACTTTAGATTAAACAAAATGAAAGAATGGCAATCTAAAAGACAGGAAATCGCAAAACAATATAATGAACAATTAAAAGATTATGTCACAATACAACCCACAACAAACGGCCTTGATCATAATTATCACAAATATGTTATTAGACTGCCCAACAAAGAGATACGAGATGAATTGAAAAATACCTTAAACGCAAAAGTACATTATGATAAGCCATTATCAGAAAATGTTATGTATAAAAACATTGAATATAGAAAAGATAAAACTTATGAAAGTAAGTTAGTTTGCGACACAATACTAACTTTACCTATTCATCCATATATGACACAATCAGAAATAGATAAAATAATTAATGTAATTATTATTACCTTAGAACACAAAAATAATAAATTTGTAAACAATATGAAAAAGATATTGGGTAATAACTTATTTGATAAAGAATTACTTAAAGAAACTACTGAAGATATTTACGATTATATTGTTGAAAAAATATATCAATTGCCAGAGTACATTGAAGAAGTTGAATTTAAAGATAAGAGAAAACTGAAGATAGCATTTAATAAATTTTACAATAAAATAAAATGAATTTTGCAAATATAAGACTCAATATAGAAAATAGTCCTAGATGCACATTAGAATGTCCTCTTTGTAAAAGAACTACATACTTTGATTTAAACAATACCAAAATAGTTCCTGGTGTTGATTTGTCCCTAAAAGATTTTAAAAAATGTTTAGATTTCTTTAAAGGTGGAATTACATTTGGTGGTCAATTGTCTGATCCGATATTTAATAAAGATTTAATAGAAATGTTAAAGATGTGCAAAGAAAACGAAGTTGATACAAGTGTTTTAACAGCAGCTACAGGTAGAAAAGAAGATTGGTACAAAAAAGCTTTCTCAGCAAACCCAAATGCTGAATGGACGTTTGGTATAGATGGCCCTCCACATTTAAGTCATAAGTATAGAAAGAATCAGAATGGTGAATTTTTATTTGAAATGATGATAATGGCAAAAGAAATGGGATTAAAAGTGTATTGGCAATATATTGTTTTTGATTACAACGAAAAACATTTAGAAGATTGTAAAAAATATTCAAAACTTTTAAAAATAGATATGGAAATATTATATTCTCAAAGAAGTAAAAGGGATAAAGGTGATTTTACGTATGAATAATAAACTTAAAAAATATAAATCTGAACTTACTTTTCCTGATAAAGATAAAAATGAATTAAAGCCTAAATGTATTTTTGAAAACCAAGAACTTACCTTATCAAGTATGGGATATTTTACACCTTGTTGCTGGGTTGATGACGAGTTATATAGAAATCAACCTTGGGTAAAAAGTTTATTTAAAGAGCATTTAAAATTACAAAATAATGAAAAAGTTGAAGACATTTTTAAAAGTAAAGAATGGACAGATTTTTATAATATGTTAAGAAATAATCCCAAAGATGCTCCACCTGTATGTTATAAATTTTGTAGTAAAGGTGTCATTACAAGAAAAATAAAAAAAAAAGAACATGAAAAAAATAACTCAATTTATACAATGGTAAAACACTAATGAAAACCTTAGACGAAATACAAGATAATTATTTAGCTATAGACTTCTTTTTGTCAATGTCATGTAATAAGAATTGTCATTACTGTACAAGTTATACTTTAGAAATGAGAAATCTAACAGTTGATATGAACTTTTTAAAACAAACTTTAGGTTATCTTAAAAATTATAAAATTAGAATATGTCTATTAGGTGGTGAACCTGGCCTTATCAAAAACTTAGATGATGTAATAAATGAAATAAAAAAATATCCTAACTTTGTATGTTCAGTATTATCTAATTCATTTGTTCGTAAAAGATATCCACATATACTTGAAGATAGAGATATACTTTATGTTGAACACAATATATTAGATTGGTATGAAAATGAAGTAACAAAATTAGGTAACTTTGATTATATACCTGAAAATGATTTTAACAATTATAATGTTGTTGTAAGAACGCCTAACTATTACAAATATAAAGATAATCATCCTGATGTATTACAAAAATTAAATCACAAAAACACAATGTGGAAAGCATTTAATGGTAGGTCAAAAGATTTTACAGATGTTATACAAGCAGATGAAATTGATCGTAAAATGTGTGCGGCCTTTCCTATGGTCCCAGTTATTGATTTTGAAAAGAAACATATTGTACATTGTAGTAAAAAGTTTGCTAACAATACCGAACTATCTAAAACATTTGAACTGACACAAGAAAATATTGATAAGATGATGAACTTTAGATTGTTTAAATATGAAAATTATTGTAAGACCTGTACTGAATGGGTACAACCAAAAGGACATTTTCCTATGAGAAAATATGCAAAGGTACTAAATGACTAAAATATATTCTGTAGCACTAAACTTACATGATCACAATACCTATGATGGTGTGTTTCATAATCAAAGAGAAAGATTTACAAGATTTAAACATAATCTACCTTATCATGCTGAGGCTTATGCTCATCAATCAGATATTTTAAATCCTGCAGATTATAGACTAAACAATGAATTTGTAAAACAATATTTTGTTAGAAAAGAAGATGTATTAGCATTTACATATACCTATGGTGGTGTTAGAATGTGTAAAGATATGTTACCGCAAGATGTATTCAAATATGAACCTAAAAAACTATGGGATTATTACTACAAAGATGGATTATATTTTATAGATCATCATCAATCTCACGCCACTTATGCCTTTATTAATTCAGGTTTTGAACAATCGGATATATTAGCAATTGATGGTATAGGATCAAAATATAGATGTGTGTTTTTTGATAAAGACCAAAATTTAATGGATTTGTCTGATAAGTTACCTATAGGTTGGTTATGGAATCATATGTCTAACTTTACAGGTTTTGGCACACTAGGTGCAAGTAAACTAATGGGACTAGTTGCATATGGTAAATTTAGTCAATACTACTATAATATTTTTCAAAGAATATTAAACGGCCCGATTACTGAAAAAAAACAAGATTTTTCCTACATAAGTATAGACAATTATGGATTGCACGATTTAGCCCACACACTACAAGTATTTACAATGGATAAGATAGAAGAATACGTATATCCACTAAAAAGTTGTGACAATCTTTGTATTGCTGGTGGTGTTGCATATAACGGTTATATGAATGAAGAATTTACAAAACATTATAAAAATGTATTTGTACCACCTGCTGTTGGTGATGAAGGACAGGCAATCGGTACATATCAACACGCTGACTACATATTAAATAACAATATACACAAATCAGAAACATTTGCTGGTAAACAATATGAATATAATGAAGGTGAACAAGTGAATTATAAAGAGGTTGCACAAGCAATTGCTGACGGTAAAATAGTTGGTTGGTTTCAAGGAAAATCTGAAAGTGGCAATCGTGCATTAGGTAATAGAAGTATATTAGCTGATCCTCGTAATCCTGACATCAAAGATATTATTAATCATACCATAAAAATGAGAGAAGACTTTAGACCATTTGCACCTGCTGTTTTAGAAGAACACTATAAAGAATATTTTGATACAAGATTACCCAGTCCTTATATGAGTAGAATATGTAAAGTTAAAACTGATAAAGTGCCAGGCATAACACATAAAGATAATACCGCAAGAATACAAACAGTTAATAAAAAATTTAATGAAAAGTTTTATAACATTATAAATGAGTTTTACAAAATAACAGGCGTACCAATGTTATTAAACACAAGTTTTAATTGTCAGGAACCCATAGTAGAAACACCCGAACAAGCTATTAGAACATTCAAACGAACAGCATTAGATATATTAGTTATAAATGATAAGATTTTAAAAAAATGAAACATTTTGATTTATTAGAGCAAAAAAGAAAACACGTTAAAACTTATAGTGAAAAAATACCTCCTAAGAAGTTAATAGAACAGGCATTATGGAAAGCGTGGAAAACTTCTCCTTCTAAAAATAATGCTATGGCATATCAAGTAATAGTTTGGGGACCTGATAAAGAATTAGAAAAGGCAGCTATTCATAGTTTAGTTGTAAAAAATCACAAACACGCTGAAGATAGAGCTGTTGAAAAAAAGTTAATGAATAAAACTCAAGATGTTAAATTGGGTGTAGTTGAAAACCCATATTATCGACACATAAAAGAAAATCCGTATTTAATAACAATACATAGTAGAATAGCAAAACCAAATAAATTTTATGAAGAACAGATAAAAACAGGACACTTTTACGATCAAGCATATAATCCAGAAGATATAATAGACTCTGTAGCTGTTGAAGTAGGTATATTTGCAGCTAATTTGACAAACTATTTACTAGAAGAAGGATTAGATATGTCTTATAATTCTTGTTTCAAAAGAGATATTAAAGACTGGCACAACGTTGGTTTATATATGGTTAAACAAAGACCGATCACAATGATATCTTGTGGTTATGCTGAAAGGTATAGACGTGATGATTTAAAAAGTTGTGGAAAAGAAACTTGGGATATAAAACCTGAAATAAATGATATTGTAAAATGGATATAGACTTACAATTATTTAAAAATATAATGGCAGAGGCCAGACACAATGATGATCTTTTAGACTCATATAGTCCTAATCAATTTAAATCAAAAGAGGTATTAATTAATCACATTAATAGTTTAAATATTTTAAATGATAAATCTGAAATTATAATACTAGGAAGTTGGTATGGCAGTATATTAATTCCTGCATTTAAACAAGTTAAACGAATTACCGCTATAGATTTAGATAAAAATGTTATTAGTATTGCTAAAAACAGATTATTTAATCATTATAAAAATGTAGATTTTATTACCAGTGATGTTTTTGACAAAAACAGATATGGTAGAATACAAAATGCCACTTTAATTATTAATACGTCTTGTGAACATATGAAACCTATGAATGAATTAAAGGCTTTAGAAAATTCAAAATCATATTTTGCTTTTCAGTCTAATAATATGTTTAATATACCTACACACATCAATTGTGTAAATAACATAGAAGAATTTAAAGAACAAATGCCAAGTAACGCAAAAATAATGATTGAAGATCACATTAAAGATGATAGAGGCACTAGATTTTTATTAATAGGTAAATTATGAAAAGAGTAATTTATAGTTTTTACATTGACATTCCTAAAGATGAATTAGATATATTTGACAAAAATATACTTAAAAAAAATCATACACCAATAAATTATGTGACTAAAGATGCATTTAAACAAAACTATTCTAAGTTAGTGGCCTGCAAACAATGGTATGCTGATCAAATAAATGTACCTTTTAAGATGTTTGAATATGATACTAATTTTATATTATATAAAGATAACCTACAATCAAAATATCCATTTCTAACAACCTACAATGTGGTTAATTTTTATAAACTACATTTACTGTATGAGCTATCTAAACAATATGATGAAATACTTTATTTAGATTTTGATGTTGTGCCTATGAAGTCAGACAACTTTTTTGAAACTTGGGACTTATCAAAAGGTATAGCGATCCATCACAATACACATAAAGTAATTAAGATGGAAGCGGTAACCGAATATTCACAAACTATTCGTAGTCCAACATCAAAATACTATAATACTCAAGCTATGTTATTAGATAGAGGTTTGAATCCTGTACATAAGGTTGTAAACACAGGTATTGTTGGTGCAAGTAAAAAACATTTACAACAACTTAAATACTTTGATAATTTTGATTCGGATATGAAAGAAATGAGTAAACTAACAACAGGCCATGATATGTTTCCAAAAAAAATAACAAACTTTTTTGGTTGGGATAATGAAACACTTTTTGCAGTTAAACTTGCAGAAAACAAAGTAGATGTACAATGGTTAGATGACAACTGGCACTATTTTTTTTCAACACAAGGTTTTATACCAAAAGATATAGTATTATGTCATACTATTAATAAACAATTTGATGTTGTTTGGAGAGCATATAATGCTTAAAATTTGTACAGTTTATTTCAAAGGTACATATACTCCAGACTATGTGTCAAAACTTTATAGATCATTAAAAAGAAACAGTACAATACCTTTTCAATTTATATGTTTAAGTGATACAGATGTTGAAGCTGATATTGTGTTACCGTATAATCACCATAGTCATGTAAAAAAACATTGGCATAAGTTAAAGTTTTTTAGTCCACAGTTTGCTTATCAACAACCAGGTGATGATATTATCATAATGGACATAGATCAAGTTATTACAAATAACGTAGATGACTTATTAAACTATCCTGTAAATGAGAATGAACTTGTAAGTTATGGACAATGGTGGGATATTAAATTAAAATTAAATGGTGGATTTTACAAATTTAAATCTGGTAGTTTAAAAACTGTATGGGATGATTTTGCACTAAATCCTGAATACTGGCAGTTACACTATTATAATAAGGGTGATGTTCACACAAAGTATTATGGAGAACAAAATTATGTTAATTGGAAAGTACAAGAACACAATATAAAACTAACTTTAACACCACAACAATGGTTATGTAAATATACAGATGATTTTAAACAAAATTTAAAATTAAATAAAATTTATAGCAAAAAGTTTAATACAGATTATATGATATTAGATAATGTTAATAAATATATAAAGATTATTCACTTTACAGGTATTAATAAAACAATACATAACAGTAATCATAAATTTTTAAAGGAATATTGGAATGAGTAGTAAAGACTGGACAAGAAAAGAGTGGGAAGAGTGGTATAAAAAAACCATGTATTCATTTGATATTGAAAGACAAAGTGTATTAAATGCTCAAAAGTGTCAAAGAAATTGGGATAGAACAAGAAAAATATTACCAGAAGTAAGAGATCACTTTTTATGGTTAGCACAAAACGCTCCATCAAAACAATATGAAGCGTATTATGATGTATACTGGACTGATAATAAAGAAGTAATAGATGAATGTTCTAACTATACATGGGGAAATACACATAGTAGAACACCACCATCTAATTGGAAAAATTCTCAACAAAGAGCTTCACTCTATATTTTATTTGTAGGAAAAGAACCAGAAACTCGATTAAATTGTAATGCAGATGGAACTTTAAAAGAAAATTCACACCATGAAAGATGGCTTAATGCTTACGTAAGTATAGGTATTGCAATGGGTTTAATTTTACAGTCTGCAAACAAATTAGGACTATCTACAGGATGTAATAAAAGTCATAATGACATAAACGGTGATGATTATTGGCCTAAAAGATTAGGTATATTAGAAGATGTAGATAAAGGTAAAAAATTAATATCTTATGGCATTGGTATAGGGTTTCCTATAAAAGGTAAACCAAGATATTGGTCAGATCAAACTGAATTAATGATAGGTGCGGCTAACGGAAGTAAAATTACTACAACTAATATGGAAAAACATCCTAGAACTGGTCACTCTATGAGAAAAGTAAAAATAGTTGATATTACAAAACACGCAGGAGAAACTATAGAGGATCCATATGGCAATTTTCATAAAATTCCAGATGAGTCTTTAACAAAAATAAATACACCAAGGATAAGAAAAATTAATCTTATTGAAATAAAATGAGAATAATTTGTTGTAGATTTGGTAATAAATTTACTCAATGGCATGTTGATAACTTAAAACACATGATAGACGAATACTCTGGTCTAAAATATGATAGTTTTGAAGTTATTGAAGATGATCTATACGGCAATTGGTTTAACAAGTTTCAAATGTATGATAGATTTAGAGATAGTGAAAATTTATATTTTGATTTAGATGTAGTTATCTATGACAGACTTCCTAATCTTATAAGAAAAAACTTTACACTATTAGATGACACATGGTGGAGAGAACCAGCTCATACACCTTTAAATTCATCAATAGTATCTTGGACAGGTGATGTATCTTATATATGGAATAAGTTTAAAGAAAATGATAAAGAATATATTAAAACATACACTAAAGGCAGTGATGAATGGTACTACAAAAATATAAAATATGAAACTTACGATAGAATATGTCCATCAATAAAAGATTATATTTATCAAAAACCACCACAGTTCAGTATATGTACACTTGGACAAATGCACCACTTACAAGAAGAAGGATGGACAGGTTGGTATTCTAATTATTTTTTATCTAAACACTCAAACGCAGCTTGAAGAACATTTATTTTGTTACTAGCTTGTCTTAGTTTCTTTTTTGCGTTTTCATTTTTAGAATCTCTTATTTCTTCCAACTCAAACAACGCAAGTTTTAAAGCAAACAAATGATCTTCATTTTCAATATTTTTGAAAATAGCATTTACCAATGAAGGATAAAATTTTGTATTTAAATCTGCATTACCTAATATTAGTCCTTGTTTTTTAGCAATATTGACTATCGAGTCTTCAAACAACTTTTGCTCTGTTTTATTTTTTTGATAAGTTGACTCATGTAATTGATCAATATTCATATACTTTATAAGTGCTTGATATTGAGGATTATTTTCTTCGTATGGTATGATGGTTGTAAATACTGATTTTTTATCTTCAACTGTTGTTTGCACTTCTATATTTTTTCTTTCGTTATCTATAAAATATGCAGTTAAGAAATTGTCTTTTAAAAATTCTTCAGTTAACATTTTTGTTCTCCTTTATATATTCATACTAAGATTTATTTATACGTAAATAATAAGTATTCGCTGTTACTGCTGTTCCATCTGGAAATTCTTGTGCTCTATAGTCGTCTGTGTTTACATACAATTGTTGATAGTTACCAGAACCATTTAAAATAGTATCACCCATTCCAGAACCTCTTGTATTACCAGAACCAGATGTTCCTAAATTATAACTAATTGAATAGCCATCAGCAGATGAAGCTGCTGTATATCTTATCCATTCTTGTACTAATGAATTAAATGTAGCAGATGTAAACTGTTGAATGTTATTTGATGCGTTAACATAATATGGCAACGTAAAAGTAGGTGCTGAACCATTTACTCTATGTAAATAATAATTTGTAATTGTTGTTGGTTGATCCAGTGTTTCTGGAATACCACCAGCAGTATATAAACTTGTATCAGCTCTTGTATCTGTAAATATCGCTGTTGCTGAACCACTTACTTCAGTTGCACCAGCAACAGATGAAGAACTTGAAATAAAATAAGTTCCTGCTTGTTGTGTAGTTGTAGTTGCGGCTGTTAGTAAATCTATTGCTGGATGTAAAAAAGTATCTTTTACATCTTGTAAATTCATTGCTTGTATTTGACCACTTGCATTGTAGTATGATGGCCAAGTTTTACCTGTATCAGTTGTAGGTGTTACTGCTGCTGTAGTTTGATTAATTTTTGAATAACTTACTGTTACTGTACTAGGTTCTGCTGTTGTAGCTTCACTTGGGAATGCTGTTGTACTTGTTGAATAAGAACCAGCTTGTTTTCTTGTATCCGTAATTGTTCCTAGATTACCACCTGAACTAACTACTGATAATGCAACACTAGGATTCAATGAATATTGATAAATTACTTGATCTACTATCGAGTCAACCATTGAGGTTGACATCTCTCTTAAATTTCCACTTACTTCATATAAAGGTTTTCTAACTGCCATAATATCTCCATTATTTAATATTAATAAATCTATTTATAATATTTTATGCTCCTGCTCCATATATTGTTTTTACAACTGTACCTGATGAGTTTAAAATCTGTAGTGTAACAACGTTTTTAAGTTGATCTTGTCCTATTGCGTCATCAGCCATTTTAGCTTCTGATATTTGATTGTCAGCAATATCGTCTGTTGATATTGTACCATTTGCAATCATTGTACTTGTAACAACACCCGAACTTCCTGTGGTTATAATTGTACCAGTTTCATTTGGCAAAGTTATTGTTCTATCTGCTGTTGGATCTTGTGCTATTAAATTTATCTCATAAGTATCTGAAGTAGCACCTTCAAAATATAAACCTTCTTTAGTATAAATGTATCCTAACGTTTCTATATGTTTTGAACCAAAATATACAGATGCTCCTGAACTACTTATATTGTCAGCGGTTAATGTTCCAGTTACAGTTAAATTATCATCAACAGTAATTAAAGATGTGTCTGAAGAACTAATTGTATTGCCAGCAACTTGAATAGTTCCTAATGAATGTGTACCAGTTCCTTGTGCTGTAAATTCACCTGTAACAGTTACATCATTTGGCAATCCAATTGTTAAAATATCAGGACCACTAACCACAGCAGTAATTTGATTTGTTGTTCCATTAACAGTTAATGTTTCACCACCTCCAATAATTTGAGATGTTGAAGAACTGTCAGTAATTGTCCAACCTGCAGTAGATGTAGCAATACTAATGGTTTCATTCATAGCATCAACTAAATTAGTTGAACTAATAGCACCAGATAGATTTGCAATATCACCAAAATCATTAGCCGCTAAATCATTAAATTGCGTTCTAAACGTTTCTAGTGTATCGGTTACTGTTATATTTTTTACAGCCATTATTGTTTAACTACCTCTTTACCAGTTTCTATTATCTTAATGTTTTTCATCAACCACCTTTAATAATAATTGTTTAATTTCTGTTAATTCATTTTTTAATGTATTAATATCTCTAATCATTTCTCTCAATTTGTCACTTTCTTTATTTTTTTGAGTGACTCTTTGCATATATGCGAAATACCCTTTTCGATCAGAATTAACAATAGCTTGTGTTCTTGTATCTTTTATAAAACTTCTATCTTGTTCTATTACTTTTCTCATTACGTTGCCAATGCGATTGCTCTTAAATCTGTTACTCTTGGTGGATAAGCAGGATTAGTTCCTGTCATTACCATTTTAATTGCAAATGATGTAAACTCTCCAAGACCATCTACAGTAAATTTTTGTTCATTGTAACTTGTATTATATTCTGGACTATAAGGCGTTTGTGAACGACTTTCAGAATAATTAATTGTATCGTCTGCTAAACCTGTTGAATTAAAGTAAACATAAGGAATTTCATCAAAAGGTCTACTATCATCAACATGTCTAATTTTAAATAACATTTTAATATTAGATGTAGGATAATTGTTTGCACTTATTCTAACATCTAATGCTGTTGCTGGGTTATCTAATAAAATTTCTTTTGTAATATATTTTGCAGCTGCACTTCCGCCAGTTGCTGATGTTTCATCTACAAAATCTGTTGTGTTTGAATTATTAGGATCATCTAAACGATTTGTAATTAAAATCATATTTGCTCTAGCTAAATCAATAACAGGAGAAATATTTTCGTGTTGTGTTGACATTTCAAATTTATATGTTAGTGATTTATTTCCAGCAAAATGAGTTGTTTCATTTATAGGTGAAGCAACTTGTTGTTGTTCAGTTATATAAAAATTATCATTTGGAACAACTTCATTTTCGGTTTGAGCTACATAAGATGTTTCACTGCCGTGTATAGATTGTTTTGAAATTGTTGTAAGTCTATGTGTTACTGAAGTATCTCCAGGATGCATAAACCCTATTTGAGGTTGTACAACTTCAAATGCGATATTTCTTGTAGCAGTAACAGATGAGCCACCAACACTTCCTGTTGAAGTTGCTGAGTCACCAGATATTGTAATTGTATAACTATCTAAAGTTACATTTCCAATATCATGCGTACCATTGATAGCACTTCCTAAAATACCGTTATAGTCTGTACCATCAGTTAAACCAGCAATTGTAACTTTATCTGGTTTATCGTCATTCATACCGTGATTTGGGTGATTAATTTTTACAATAGAAGGATTTGAACCAAATGTTGATCCAGATCCTGCTGTTTTATTAGTTTCAATAGGATTATTTTCTAAAGTTTCAGCAGTTAAAGCTGAGTTATTAAATGTTACAGTACCAGTTGTGTTTGTTGTAAAGTTTGCTTTTTTTATTGAGAATTTAATGTCTTGTAGAGGTGACTCGTTTTGTCCACCTACGTTTTGTGATTTAAATAAAGAGCCAACTGCAGGTTGTTCCGAAACTCGTCTTGAGCCTCCAATAACTGTTTGTCCTAATTCAGAAACATATAAAACATATTTTGTACTATTTGCTGTTATACCAATAGCATAACTTATACCACCCTTTAAAAATACTGGTGAATCAAAAGTAAATGTTGTAGCTGTTGTACCATCAGTTGATGTGTTTACATCAGCGGCCGCTTTTGTGACTACACTAAATGGTAATATTTTTGAACCAGGTCTATCTCTATAAGTTTCTAATAGAGCAACATTAATAGGCTGAATCGTATCTTTTTCACTAAAATATAAGTCTAGTGATGTTACAAAACACCCTTCTTCTACCTGATTTACAAATGTTTGAGCTATTGCCATTATATTGTTCCTCTAGTTTTATTTATTCTATTTTTTTTTATTTTTCCAATCACACGACAAATTGGTTTACCTATATTGTGTAATAGACTTCCAATAATTGTTTTCTCACCCGCAAGATATTTTGCCCAATGTGGAACTAAATGTTTTGTAAAGAAGAACGCAATTTTACCAATTTTTGTATTTGATTTCATTTCTTCAATTAATGGATAAGCCCAAGCGTGATAACCTATCATCAATTCTGGATCATTTAACATAGCCCATTTACCATATTCTTCGTCAAGTTCCCATAATCGTTTATCTAATAATCCAAGTTCATAGATATAATCACAAAGAACCTTACCACCAGAAGAGCCTTTATTGTGTACTACATATCCGTCAGCGATGTATGAATTATCATTTGAAACATTAAAGTTATATAAAGGCAATTGAGGATTGTTGATTACTTTTGAATTAATACTAGTAATTTCAACTAAACCATTGTTTGTTACAAGTTTATCACCAACTTTTAATTCACCTTTTAATTGTTCATAAAGTTCTACACCATCACGTTCTTTTGTTTTTTCTGGTTTAATAGATTTCCAACCTTCTTCTGTCATAAATGGGTGTTCAGAAGTAAAGAAGTAATGTTCATTATCATTAAATGAGTATAATTTTCTTTCAGCCAATAAAGTAGGATCTAATTTAATAACTGTGTTTTCTTCTTTGTATCCTTTTACTTTATCGCCAACTACAACATCTTCAATATTTTTAAATGTGCCATCAGCCATTGAAACTTTAGTACCTGCTATGAAACAACTACCACCAATACCAGCTTTATTATCTTTTATAGCTTGAGCAGTTTTTGCTCTTTCTGCATTTCTTTCTTTTAAATCTGAATAAGTTCTAACATTTGGATCATTATCATCTGGATCTATCCTATCTGGAAGACCATCTTTATCTCTATCTTCCCATCCACCACTATCATTATTATCTGTTCCTCTATTTGAACCAGAAGATGAACCACCTGAAGAATAAGTTGTTGATGAAGTAATTTCTCTTACAGAATTTTCTTCTAATAGTTTTGTTTCTATAACATCTGGAACACGAGTTGCATAAACTGTTTCTTGTTCTGTTACTAACAATCCTTGTGCTCTATATTTTGTAGAAGCAAATGATTCATTATTTCTACCTGTTCTAAAGTTTGACTGTGAGTCTGTAATTTTAAATACTCTTTCTCCACATCTCCATTTTGGATTACCACTTACAGATGGATTTGGAATAGCAAATGTTCCTGAAAGTGAACCATTAGCATCAGATGTTAATTGTCCACCTAAAGAACCTCCAGTAGGTGTTACATATGAATCAACATCTACATCTTCAAAATAAGCATAATGTTTAGATAAAGGTTTTAACCCCGTTACTGTAAATGAAATTGTTTTAGACCTGATATAGGGTACATAAGATAAATCAACAAGTCTTTCTCCAAATGATTGTTGAACTACTTGTGATGATAATTCTCTCTTTAATCCTGAACGTGTAGCACTACCTGTTCTTCCTTCTTTAACAGTTGTTTGATTACCACTATGTGTTTTTTCTATAAATGTTCCTGTCCAGTTATTTTGCCATTCATTCCATACTGTTCCTGTTCGGTGAGATGGATTTGGAATATCTTTGATACTATTATAAAGTAAATCATTATTTACAACTAAATCTGGAGATGTTTTTGTATCTTTCCATTCATCAAATTCAGGTGTGATTTTCATATTTCCAACATATGTAAAAACATTAAATGGATTTACATTTACTGTTGTTGTAGCACTTAAATTAGAAACCAATTCTACTTCCGTGTAAGGTAAGGTAATTAAGTCACCTGTTTTTTGATAACCAGCAGCTGTTCTAGCTGTATCATTTGTTGCTGTTTCTATCAAAGAAACTTGATCTGTAAAACATCTTGGTCTTACAACACCATTTTCTAAATCCATAGAACATTGATAATCTGAATTTGTAGTATCTCCTACATTATGACCTTTAAAAGTATCTACTAAAAATCCATTTTTAAATCTGTTAAAACCATTAGCGTCTTGTATTTCTAAATTTAATGTTTCTTGTTCTAATAAAGATAAACTTGTATAATACTCTAAATTTTTAATTCTACTTTCTAACTTACCAATATCTCTCATTGTATATCTTCTATTATCTACAGGAATGACTGTAACATCACTTGTACTAAAAGTATATGCAGGTAATCTCAAATAACATAGAATAATAGAGTTATCAATTGTATCAGGTCTTTGAGGATCAACAGCCGAAGCACCTCTTGCTTGTTTAAACTGGCCACTTGTTGTCATATAGATTGCATCTATACGAGAGAGATAAAATTCAAAATCTGCTCTAAAATTTGATCCTGGTTTTGGAATATCTACTGAAACAGCATTCGTACCAGTAAAGTTTTTAGCACCTGTTGCATCTTTATCATTGTATCCTATAACATTACTATCATCTGCAACTCTTGGTCTAAAATCAACACACTCTCTTAACTCTAATGTTTCTCCTTTATTTTCAGATTTAAATGTAGGAATATTTGTATAATCAATCGCATAACTATCTACACTAAAATAATCTCCAGCGCCGTGTGTAAAGTAATCAAAATTAATTAATAATTGTCCAGTAGGTACTTGAGAACCTGACTTTAATTTAAGTCTACCTAAATCATAAAAATTATCTCTTTGACCATTGTCCAAATCAAATCTATCAGTTATGTTTGTATGTGAAGTAGTAGCAGCAGTTGCAAAATCTGGAGACATATAAACAGAATTTAATTGATAAATGTCTGCCTTACCTAAAGATATTATTGAATTTGTTGCTGTTGCTTCTGTTGTAATACTTGTTGTAGCGCCTGAAACTAAAGTTTTTAATTTTTCTACTGCAACATTTCTAACTATTGTTGCTGTAAATTTAACTTCAGAGTTTCCATAGTTTGAACCCAAGTCAATAGTTAACTGATTTGAATTACCTGATAATGAAAATATTGTATTACCTTCGTGGTTATTTCCTGATAAAGAAGTTATTTCACCAACTTCACCTGATGATGAACCTGCAGTTATATGCATTAACGCATAATCTCCTGAAGATAACGAAGCAAAAGTTTCATTTGAACCTGCATTAAAAATACCAATACCATCACCTGTTAGAGTCGTAACAAATTGTCTTCTAACGGTAAATGATGTGTCAGTTAATCCGTTGTTTGTAGCAGTTTTTAAAGTTTTAATAACTTTTTCTGGTAATTTATAAACTAAAGTATTGTTTGTTGTTTCTTGTAATTTTGTTCTTCTTCTTTCAACTGGTGAGGCCGTTGTAACATCAGAACCACCTACAGCGGCAGATAATGTTAAACTTGTATCACTTACAATTGCTAATACAGTAGCAGTTAATTCTTCTCCAGTATTATCAGTAAATACAATTGTGTCCCCACTTATTAATTCTGTTGTAAATTTTGTTCCTTGACCAATAACATCAGCACTACTATTTGCTACACTAATAGTTCCTGTTAAAGTATATTGTGAATCATCTGTTGAAGATGTTGCATTACTTGTTAATACTGTATCTGCTGTAAACGCTGGTGTATTAGCTTGATAAATTTGTTTTACATTTTTAAAATCATATACAATAACAGATTTAAAATAATTTGTATCTGTAGTTATGACTGCTGTATTACTTGAAGTAGCACCTGTAATTGTATCACCAGCAGTAAAAGTTCCACTTTTGTTTGATATAACTACGATACCATTTTGAGCTGTTCCACCTGAAGTGTAACCACTAAATCCTGAAGTATCAGTAGCAATTGTAAATTCGCTAGCACCTGTAACAATAATTTCATATGTGTTACCATTTACTTCAGTCATACCACCAACGCTGTCAAAAGTAACATTTTGTCCTGTTGATAAATTGTGTGATGATGATGTTGTAACAGTTAATAAAACTGCTGATGTTGCCACCATATTTGAAATAGCAGCTGTAACTGAAGTCGAAGCGGCCTCTACAATACCACTTGCGCCTGATACATTTGTTACAGTTTCACCTGTTGTAAGTGAATGTGCTAATTTTGTTCTTAAATGTGTAAATGCTGTAATATTAAATAAACCTAATTTATAATTTGATGTAGTATTAGATGATGACGCACCAACTGTACCTGAATTGTATTCAAAAAATCTAGGATGTGCTACACCTATTTGATGTATGTCAGTACCTACGCCACTATTTGCTGAACCACGTGAAGAAGTCGCTTCTTTATATAAAGATACTTCTTTATAAGCTTCTGTATCACCAGCAACTGTATCTACATCTGGCGATCCATAAATGTTTGAAACTTCTACAAAATTACCTAACGCTAATCCAGTTGTAGAATTATTAACTGTTTTAAAATCTCTGGACTTATCTATTGTAACATATTTTGTAGCTATAGTTTCTAACTCATAACCTTGAACATATGCTTTACCTGATCCTAATCCAATAGCTAATCTTGCTTTTGATTCTTCAGCTGTTAAATCAAATTCGTAACGTGGATCTAATACTGTTCCTACTCTTGTTGTATCTGGTCTATAAATACCTCTTTCATATTGAGATATAGTTGAGTCAAAATGATGTTCTCTTACATCAATGTCAAAATTTCTTACAACATAGTTTCCTGATTCATCAAATGTTCTACGAGCAAGTGTGTCAGCAATTAAACTATAATCTGTTTTTATAACTTTTGTAATTAAGTTACCATTATCAATTCTTAATAATTCTATAAAGTCATCATCTTCAGTAGATGTTAAATCTTTTTTAGCAAGTGTTAATGTAATTTTAAATCTATGAGCGCCTGGTGCATTTACATTTGAAGAACCTTGAGCGTTATCATTTAAAGAGGTATCATCTGAAGGTGTAATTAAACTTTCTGTAATTGTAAATCCAACTTTAAAACTAGGGTTTACAAAATAAGGTTCTAATATTATTGTTTGTGCTTCATTTTGTACAAAAAATCCATTTACATAATAAATTCCAGCTTCTACTCTCACAGCAGATCCAGTTCCTACTGCATTTGAGTCAATAGGTAATGCTACTCCATTTGTACCTACTGTAGCAGTTTCACCACCATCTCCTGTTAAAGTTTCTGTACTAACAAATCTATTAATAACTCCAGCACTAGCACCTGTACTTGCTGTTTTTGTATAGTTGACAAATATTGTTGCGGCTTCTGTATCAGTAGCAGCAGTTGCATTTATAACTTCAGCAACTACACCATTCGTGTCACCTGTAAAAATTGTACCAATTAAATCAGATACATTTGAAGTTGAAAATGTTGAAAGTTTAACGAAATGATAAGTGTTTATATATTGTATTTCACCAGGAATAACTTGAGCGCCATCTTTAAATATGTGATCTCCAAATCTTTTAATTTGATTTTGAAGTATTGATTGTACTTGAGTTAATTCTCTTGCTTGAACAGCAAATCCAGGACGAAATAAAATTTTATGAAATCTTTTTGACTCTAAATAATCATCAAAGTACGGACTAATATTAAAATCAGTTTTTGTGGCCATTTCTATCCCTATGTATGTTAAAATTCTATAATCAGTTTAATATTTTCTGTTTGATCTACAGCTCTTGATATTGGTGTTCTATTTTCAACATATAAAACATCTCCTGTATCGTGGTCGATTTCAGGTACAGAATATCCTGAAGCAAAAATAACATTATTAACTGGTGATGAAGCAGATGTGTCGGGTGTGCCTGTTGCACTTGAACTTTGTCCTGTAATTACGTTTGCACCAGAAAAATCAATTAAATTACCGTTACTGTCAATACCAGCATCACTATGTCTTGTCTGAATGTAATATAAAATATTATTTGTTGAATCCCATTCTACAACTTTACCAACAGCACCTGTTGTTGCTTGATTAATTTCTTCATCAACTGTAAATGTACCTGGTGTTGGTGAAGCAGCAATTTTAATTGCCTTTGTTAATCTGGCTGTTGTTGATGTTACAGCAGAAGAATTTTTTGTAGGATCTCTTAACAAAACAATTTTTCTAAAATCGTTTACAGCAGAAAAGTCTCCTGTATTTGCAGATTCACTACCTTCTAATGAAGTATTTAACATCACAAAGAAACCACCCAATTCTTCTAAAGCATTTGCACCATGTCCACCTTTTGGAGGAATGATTACATCTAATTCAGCGCCAGATAAACCTGTAGCACCAGCGGCAACAATTTGAGCATTACTTACTGTTGCAAATGTATAATTTACACCAGCAGTTGTTACGGTTACTGAAGATACTAAACCACCCGAAACTACAACTTCGCATAGTCCGCCTGATCCATCACCTCTTATTGGAATATTTGAAAATGTTCCGTTTGTACCACCCGAACCAGCAGATTTGATTTTAATAATATCTATTGCACCATTAATAGCATTAGATATTACGTTTAAATGATCTGTTCCTGCATTTGCATTTGTAGGAATTGCCATAAAATCTGTTGATAGAAAATTAGATTGTTGAGCAGCAGATAAGGTATACATATATTTCCATATGTAACCGTCTGTAGTTGTAATAGGAGTTGTCGATACTCCAGTAGGTTCATCATTGACTGTTGCACCATTATTATTATCTAAACACTTATAAACGTTTCTATCTGACGACAAAACATAAAAAGTAGAATCGAATAAAGTAATTGCACCACTAGTAGATGTTATTCTAGTTGAAGTAGAACCAGTTGTATATTCTCCATAATCATGTCTGTAAATATCGTAAACTGTACCAGATGTCCAGTTTCTTCTTGGAATTACAAAAGAAATATCTGATCCTGTAATTCTTTTAGCCGCAGTTAATTCATCAAATGTATAAAATTCATTAACTACTGTATCACCAGGAGTTGTAGGATTTGAATCTGTACCCTCATAATCAGTACGTCCATCAGCTCTAGTTAAGGTACCCCAAGCCTGAGGTCTTCCAATACCTAGATAGTATATGTTATTTGCGGGTTCTGAGAAAGACTCATGAAATTGTTCCGCATTATTTAATCTAAACTTATTTGTTATAATTGCTGGCATAATTTTTCTCTATATTGTATATTTATACACTTTCTTTTAATGTTTTAAATTAAGTTCCTGTTCCATATAATGATTTTAAGACACTTCCGGATGAGTCTAAAATTTGTAAATTTACAGCACCATTCAGTTGAGTTGAGGTAATTCCACCATTTTTAACTTGCAATACTCCTGAATTGACATTGATTGTATTATCATCATAATCTACAGAAAAAATTGTTCCTGTAATATCTATACCATCACCACCTGTAAAAGCTGGTAATGTTGAAATTTGGGAGAAATTGATATTTGTAGTACCAAAAGTAATCGTACCTTCAGTATTCATTACATACAATTCACCAGCACCAGTGTTACCTTCACTCACAAAGAAAGCATCACCTTCTCCTAAAGCATCAGGATCAGAAACACCATAACTATCAGCATCAGTTGCTCTTGTAAGTACCCAAGCAGTTGCTCCATCACCAACAGTTGTTACTGTGTAAATACCATTATGAACAGCGTTAGTTTGATTGTAAACTAAAACTCTATCGTTTGTACTTAGAGTAATACCGTCTATAATTATAGCTGTTAAAGTTCCATTGTTTGTTAACGTTGCACCTACACCTGAAGTACCGTTATTATAAGTTGCGTTTAGATTTGTTATAGCTTCTACTCTTACAGGATCATGGTAATGAATACCAGCAGAAGCAATTGTATCAACATAAGTTTTAATTGCTTTTGCTGAAGCAAGAGTATTATGTAATGATGAAACTGTAGTTAAATCAGTATCTAAAACACCAGACGCTAAGTCAGCAACTTCTATATTTGAAATTGAGTTACCAGTGCCATTTGCGTCAAATGTTTTATTTGTAAATGATATTGTAGAACTTGCTAAATCACTTATTTGTGATGAAGTTATAGATAAAGCAGCTTCGTGTTGTGTTACTGAACTTTGAGTTATGTTAACATCAGGCACATCTGCCCAAGTAACAGATGATGTTAAATCATTTGTTTCTGAAACTGAAGTTATATAGCCAGTATCATTTGTCCATTGTGATATATTTCCTGACTTGTTTGTTAAAGTATGTGTAGATGATGCTGTTAGTACATCTGAATTTAATGTTGTACCATCACCTATTGCTGTATAAATTTCATTGAAATTATCATTAATTAGATCACCAGCATCACGTAATGTTGAACCTGTACCATCATTTTGTATAGTTCCGATATTTATTGTTTGTTTTGTCATAACTCTCTCTTACTATTTATATACTATCCAGCATCCATTGTATTATTAGTGTTATCAAATGTTATGGAAGTTTGATCCATTGTTGATTGTGAAATAACACCAACCTGAGCAGGTATAGTAAAATTTGTTTTAAGTTTTCTTCCATCTTCATTGGAAGTCATTAAAAAGATTGCGTTTGAACCGTCTAAAGATGTTCTAGTTCCTTGAACTTTAATATCATTTAATATTTGAAAAGTAATACCACTACTACTAAAAGAATTGTTTGCAGTAACTCCAAATGCAGTATTAGCAAATTTATTTAAAACACCAAATCTTGGTCCAGCGTATGCAAATCCTTGTCTTACATTTACTAAGTCACCCAATGAATTAGATAAATTTCTTCTCACTCTACTTACATAATCTATATTTATAGGTTGTGTTTTTAAGGTAACATCTCTTGTTGTTTTATCAAATGGAGTAATAGTACTAGTATCAAAATCTGCTGATACAGCTAATTCAGGATTTGTTCTTAAAGTTGTTCCATCAGTTTCAGTTCCTAATCTTCTTCCTACAATTGTAGAATATAATTTTGTTAAAATATTTCTTAGAATTTCTGTAATTCCAGAATTAATTCCAGTAATTCTCTTAATTTGTAAATTTAATCTACTTGTTAAATCAACTTGTCCTGTAAAATAAAAACCAGCGGTGTGCATTGTCTTTTTAAAAGAATTACGCCAACTATTAATTGATTGACCAACTTTTAATACATAAGAAAAGTCCTGATAGTATAAACTATCTTGTATCTTCATTGTTTGTTCAGAAACAAATCCATCTTCGTTTAAAAACTTACCGTCTGTATCACCTACAGAAACAATGTTTACGCTAATATTTGCAACATCTAATTTGTTTAAAACTGAACTACCGCCACTTGAAGATGTTATAGTTTCTTCAATCGAAAAATTACCTGTTACATTTTTAAGTTTTAATAAATTTCTATCGTTATCATAGTTAACTATTGTTCCAGTAGCACCAGAAGAACTACCTGTAACTGTGTCATTTATGCTAAAATTTCCTGTTACTGTAGTTAAAATTAAATTTTGATAAAAACTCAAAGTAGGAGGAGATGGAGAATTTTCATATCCTTCTCCTAATTCATTTGTTTTTATTCCTATAATTCTTCCTATTTCAGATCCATAAGATAATATTTTTGCATCCGTACCAGAAGATGATGTTATCGAAACAATAGGTAATGAAATATATCCAGAACCAGAATTTGTAACATAAATATCCGTAATATCGCCAGTTCCAGTTCCTGTTTCTTGTACTATTTTATTTCCTGAATATGTATCACCACTTGTAGTTTCATCTTCTAATATAATGTGATCTTCTGTTGGGGATGTAGATGATTCTTGTGTAAATCCTCCACTAACAACTGAAACAAATCCAGAAGCATTAACACCTTGTGTTCCTGTATTATTAAAAACTAAATTATCACCTATGGAATATCCTGAACCACCGTCATCAACAATTATTTCAGTAATACCTCCAGAACCAATATCATTTACAGAAAATGTAGCTCCTACTCCTCCACCATTTACAGAAATTAGGTCTGTATATGAATAAAGATTACCATCATTATTAATTGTTTTTGCACCAGGTATACCTGTGATATTTGCTTTAATAAAGTAATCATCCAAGTCGGAAGTTGTTCCCCTAATTTCTTCACCAATTGTAAATACACCATCATACGTACCATTGTTTATTATAAATTCAGAAACTTCTTTATTACCTAAAATAAGTTTTTTTACTGATTCAACAACGGCTGTGGCACCTGACGTTTGACCTGTAATAGTACGACCTACTAAATTAATTGTATTACCAGTCGTTGATATAGCTCTTAAAACTTTTTGTGTGTCCCATTGTCCGTCAGAAACACGTAACATTTGTTCTCTTGGATAAATTGTTTCTGATACACTATTAAATAAAATTCTAAAAAATAACTCATGTCCCTTTTGAGTACCTTTTAATCGGTACATAGACTTAATGTTTTTAATTAAATTTCTTTTATTTAAATTAGGAGCTAAATTTTCAGGTATTGTTTTTAAAAACTCATCTCTAAATTTTGTTAAAAAATCAGAAATAACGTTATCAGTATCTCTAAAGTTTGTAAGTTGTTGAATGCTATGTACAGGATTAGGACGATAGTTATTAATGATTGCTTGTGCGTTAGAAGAATTGCCTGTTACAATTTCTCCCTTTATAAATTTATCTTGTGCTGATATAAAAATTCTATTATTTTCTAAATCTTCAGCAACAACAGTAGATGTTGCGTTTGAAGTTTCGCCTGTAATAACTTCACCAACTGTGAATTTACCAAAAGATGAATCTTCTAAAATTAATTTATCACCAGCATCTAACTGTGTTCTTTCAGAACTGATTTTACTTCCGTCTAATAATAAATTATCTGTACGACCCGTTTCATTTTCTAATGATATGCCGTCAGTAGATTCAATTGATGTAACCTGCATTTCGGCAGATTCCATAAATGTAAAATAAGTTTTTAGAAATTGTACAAATTGTGGATGATCATCAACTACAAAATCTGGTAATTGACTATTGATAAGTGTTGAAATTTTATCATTAAATTTTGCCATTGTACATTAGTAACTTGATGTTGTTGTATATCCTACTCCAGCCTCAGATGATCCTCCAACAAAAGTATCTTCAACAACCGTTATGTTTGAATTTGCAATATCTATTTCTATAATTTGATTTCTAACAGGAACAACATCATTTGAAGCAGGTGTAACTGTTAATTCTATAACTGTTGATGTGTTACCTCTAATATTTGAAATTGAAGAAACATTTAAAGAATTAATTGTAATTTGTCCTGTAGAATAGTCTATAGTGCCTTGTAAGTTATTTGCATATGTTCTAATTCCAGAAACAAGATAATATCTTCTTACATTACCTTGTCCATCATCATCTAAAAACATTTCCCTTGAGTCACCTGAAACTGTAAATCCTGATGAAGAAAGAATTGGCTCGTGTCCTGTATGAGGATTATAAATTGCATTTCTAAAGTAAACATCATATTTTGTAGATGAATTTAAAGTTGGTGTAAAAGTCTTTCTAATTTCTAATGTTGTAATATTTGAAAGTATAGAACTATCAACATCATCTATGATTCCTGTTAATTTAGAATATCTAAACACACCATCAAATCTTTGTAATGTATTTGTATTAAAATCTGATATAGCATCTATGACTTCTGATTGTAAAGTTTCAGCAGTTTTTGATGTTGATTTTTTATCAAATTTAGCATTTACACTTAATAATACAGAAGTTATTTCTGGATCTACAATTTCAGGTCTTACAGACGCAACATTATAAGGACGTAACGAAGTAATAATATTTTGTTTTGTAGAATTTGTTAAAGTAGAACCTGATGCAGCCTTGATTGCAATTTTTACAACACCATAAACTGGAGTTTCATCATCCTCTCCACCCCAAGCACTTATTGATAAAGCATTTGGATAAATTGATCTGACTAAAGTTTCATAATCAGTTGTTGTGACAGCACGATCTTGGGCTGTATATTGTAAAGGTGCGTTATATCGAATTGATTCCTTTGACTCTGATTCTGCACCTCCTTGTGCTGATGAATTAGTTGTAATAGAAACATTTGTAAAACCGTCTATTGATCCTGTTAATGTAAATGTTGAAGTACCATTAGCTTCAGTTTTATTTGTAACAATGTATTCTAGTATGACAATATTACCGTCTGATAAATTTTGCCCTAGTACACCATCACCAAAATATACTTGGAATTTTCCGGTATCTGTTTCTTGTAAAAAATATGCTTTTGATGTTGATGTTAAACTTTTTAAACCATTTGCAAGTGTGTATGTTGTCAAAGAGGTATCAACTGCTGATGTCTGAACTGTAACTTTTAATGTTGAGGTATCAGCATTTACACTTGGAATAATAAATTTTTGATCTACGTCTGTACTATCAACTGTGTAACGATAAGTTACCAGTGTACCTTCATATATGTTAATGTCAGAAAATCTATAAACTCCATTTGATGGTGTAATAGTCGTATCTGCATTTGTAACAAATTCATATGATATTCCATCTATCGTAGAAGTAAACGTTGTTCCTTTATTCATTGTTACTGAAGTTCCTGAAGCATTATTTAAAAGTATATCTACATTTGCTACAGGAGCTTTTGGAGATGACGGAGTATATCCCAACATTTTTGCTAATGAAACAATATTTTTTCTTATGTCAGCACTATCCAAATATAATTCGTTTGCCAACATATTGGCATTAAAACCTAGATAATGTGTATTGTAAGCAAGTGTATCTAATAAAACAGCAAAACCTGATCCTTCAAAATTATAATCTGAAAATTGAGTTTGATCTTGTAAAAATGCTCTTAAATTGGATTTGATTGTATCAAAATCTAAATCTGAAACTACGAATTTATTACTTGCCATTTTATCTTAATCTTTCTAAAAATGTTTCTACTGTTACTGGTTCAGGAACGCCAACAACATAAAACATAATTCTTAAATGATAACTGTTTCTATCCAAATCTGGACTTGCTAAAATTTGAACTAAATTAACTCTTGGTTCAAAATTATTAATTACTTCAGCAACTTTTCTTTGTAAGTTAAGAGCAGTTAATGGTGACATTGGTTCAAACAACATTGCTCTTACATCACTTCCTATTTCAGGATGAAAAGGTCTCTCATAATGATTAGTGTTAATCAAATTTCTAACACTTCTTTTAACTGCCTCTACGTCTGTCAATTTATTAACGTCATTAGTGACAGTATTGCGTCCAAAATTCAAATCTAAATCTTTATAGATTCTATTAGTTCTTTTCGAATTATTGGTGCTACTAGCATCATAGTTTGACATAACAGTAATATTTATACACTAACCGGCGAAAACATTAGGAGAACCTTGAGCATTTGTACTTCCACAAGATATACTATCCCCTATTCTAGCAAGTGCTTTTCCATTGACAAAAACAGTTGATGAACCTGTTGCTTGACTGCCTGCGTGGCATGATGGACCGCAACAATGTACTGCCCAACCATCTCCAACTCTATGAGCACCAATACTGTTTATAAAAACATTACCAGAAGCACTAATATTTGCTCTAGGTGGAAAACAACCGTGTCCAGTACATTGATCTCCTAATCTAACTGCTGCTTGAGCCATTATCTTCCTAAAGTTTTTGTTTGTCTATTAATGACATTTTGTATTTGTTGTTGACCTTCAGTCCAGTCATTTGTTACTGTAATAGTGTATGTTTCAGATAAACTATCACCTAAATCACTTGTAGCTGTAACAACATATGAATATACTTGTGAAATTGTATCATCTGGAGTATATCTAATTAAATTTCCAATAGCACTAGGAACATTGTTATAATTTTGAACGGAAGTATAACTACCATTACTAAACCAATTCCAATTTGTATCTGTAAAAGGTGTTTCGTAATTGCCTGTTATAGAACAACTAGCAACTCCATTTATTAACGATACTCCAGTATTTGAAGTATTTGCGGTTACAATTACTGAAACAATACTATCTCCAGCTTCGTCTGTAGTAGCAGATATTGTTTTTGTAAAATCTTCAATAACGCTTATTTCACCTAAATCAGTATTAACTGGAGAAAAAGTTATCGGCATTGTGAATACCCTTGTACTCTACAAACAGCAGGCATTATCTACTCAATTTCTTTGTTCTACCCCAAGGTAACTTAATTGTTTCACTAATTTGTTTACCTTTTTTACTAATATATTCAACACCTATGAATTTATCTTTAAATTTTGACTGAACCGACTTAACTGCCCTTGTTAAACTCATTTGTTCTGTTTTTTCTTCTTGTCCACTTTCATTCCAAAAGTAAAATTCTCTATTTTTTCCCATTTTTTATGCTCCATTAAATAATGCTGTTATATCTTCGATTTTTTCCACATTTTCTTTGTGTCGGCATTGAGTACAACACACAGTTTCGTTTTTTTCGCCATAATCTTGTAAACAATACCCTTTACAATGGCAAATATGTCCGCAATTTTGACAATATTCTTTCATATCTCTATTTATCTAAAAATTACAACGTCCTTTTATCGCTCTTAACTCGGTTTCAGACAAATTTTTCTGATTTTTTAACGCTGATTCGCCTATTTGCTCTAAATCTGGTGCAATTTTGCAACTTTTTACACAATTTGTTAAAAAAATGAGAACAAATAGTGAACAAATGAGTAAAATAATTGATTTTTTTGACATTTTTCGCTTGACTTTCAGTTATTTATAGTGTAATATGGACGTATAAACAATGAAAAACAAAAGAAAAAACACTATGAAAAACAATGAACTAAACAAATACAACATTGAAATTACTTTATTAAAAAAATTATTTGTTGCAAAAAAAGATTTTAATAAAGTTACTGCTATTAAATACGATAATAACTTAAATATACAAATTCCTGTATATGAATATAAAAAACCTAGTTATACGTTTAAACACACAATCAAACCTTTTGCAAAAATGAAGACTTTTAGAGAAAGTTTTCCACCACCAAAAGATGCAAAAATACCATCTATCTATAAAAACTATCAAAACAATTATAGAACAAAATCAGTTGAGAGATTTATTAGTAAATTTAGTAAAGAAGATAAACAATAAGGAGAATATATGACTAACATTTTCGCATTTACAGGAATATTATCGTTAATACTTGCCGCTGGTGCTATTGATGATTGTAATGGTGCTTGTATGGGACAAGAAAATTATACAATAATGTTTATTTGCTTGACAGTCGCTATAATTTCTGTTATACTAATTATATTAACTATGAAAAAGGAGACTAACTAATATGATAACCGTAAATACTACTGCTAAAAACCTTGAAGAAGGTATTAAAATAATGATGAATTGTGCTAAAAAAGATTATGAACAAATGTCAACTAGTTATGGTAAAAAAGAATTGGAAGGTTATTCTAAAGAACAAGTTGATAATTGGGATAACAAAACAAAAGTTTCACAAGGTAAGAAGTACATTAAGGTTGTACAAGATACTGGTGTTTTTTGTTTTATTGCAAAAGAAGATTTTAAACATTTTAAAAAAGGTGATATATTAAAGGCAGCAGGATGGAATGCACCTGCATTAAACTCACCAAGAGGAAATGTATTAACAGGTTACTATCCAATTCAATGGACAGGACCTTTATATTTAAAATAACCAACATAGGAGAACATTATGACAAATGAACAATTAAGAAATGAAATTATTGAAGTTGCAAAGAAAGTTGGTGCTACAGATGTGAATGTAGTTTGTGGTTCTTTGTTTTGTAAATTCAACAAGAATATTCACAACGTAATGGCAAATAATCTTAAAACTGTACTACAAAAGTTTTTTGATAAAAAGAAACCAAATGATACTTTGGTTAAAATGTCAGGTGCCTTACCTGATTATGAATATGCCTACGACTTTATGCCTGTTGTAGATTTCAGATTAAACGAATACGGAATTTAGAGTTACCCTATAAGGGTTGTTTTTCTCCCACCGTGGTTGAAATTCCACGGTGGGTTTTTCTTATCTACCAATTATTTGTGGATTTAACTGCCTTGTGTGCTAACACTTTACCTTTATTCGTACCGTGTTTAACAATATAGCCAGATGTTCCATTTGCATTTATATCAACTTCTTTTCTAGCACCAAATAACACTTTTGTTTTTTCTAACAAAGTTTGTGCTTTGTGTCTAGTTTTGAATAAATGGGTGAATCTGTCCAACATAACACCCTCCTTTAGTTAAAGTTAGGTGCGTTCCTTCGGCATTGCCTACTTCCGTCCTTTTAGGATGAACGATATAATATTATTTATATGAGATATTGATCCAAGGATAACAGAATGCTGTTACTAGATGAATTGTATCGTGGACTAATTTCCATTCGCATTCCATCCATTCACACTCATAAGTGTATTCTTGGAAGTTACCTGCGTTGGGTTGCCAATTTAAGTTGTATACCATTTTATTAATATCCTTTGTGTGTCTATAAGTATAGTTATTTAGTAATCTTGTTTTAATCCTAATAAATCTTTACAAACATTATACCAATAGATACCACTTTCACGTAAACTATCATTACTACTTCGCAATCGCTCTAATTTACGTATAAGAATTTTTAGAGAAATTTTAGAAAATTTTTTAGATTCAAAGATTTTTTCCAACTTACTAATTACATTATCTATTTCCGTACACGTATAGTCAGGTACCTTGGGTGCTCGCTTTTTTAAACGAGTTATACCTAGTTTTTTACTGTTACTCAAAGTAACTCCTTTTGTTAGACCAGGTCAATGTTTGAGAAAATGTAAAAAGAAATGTATGTGATTATTTATAAAACTTATGCGAGAATTGACCTATAGTTACCTATAGCTGGTTTCTGGAAGTTTCAACACCACTATATATAATTTTAATAAATTACACACGTTCAATATCTTCTTCATCACACTTTGTACCATATTGTATTTCTACAACTTTTAATTCTGTGTCTTCATCATTAACTAACTGATGCCACGATTCACAATCAATGTGAATAGAATCAAACTTATTATAGATACCTTTTAGTACTCTTGTACCTTCTGCTGTACGTGTATATAGTTTTGCTGTACCTTGTTCTACAAACCAATGTTCTGAACGTTTAAAGTGTCTTTGCATAGACAATTGTTTACCAGGTAATACAATTAATACTTTTACTTTTGTATCTCTAAAATTATCGTATAATACTGTGTAAATACCCCATTGTCTTTTTGTATGTTCCATATTATAATATCCTCTATTTTATGAAGTTTTTTAGCCAAGAAAAAAAATTGAATTTAAAGATACTTGATTTTTTGGCTAGTCTTTGTGCCTTACGTTTTGCAAGAAATTTTCTTAACTCTTTTCGTTGTTTAACTGATAGTCCAGGCATAGAACTATTTAGTCAAAATCCTTGATTTTATTAAGTGAAAAATACGCTAGGTTATTTCACTTGAATTTGCCAACCATTCGTGTATATTATACGTATGATTAACAAAAAAACGAAAGGTAACACTATGATAAAAGACTTAAACAAATTTTGTAATATGATTAATGACGTTGATTTACAATTATATGAAATTGCAAAAATACTAAAAAAGTATGATTCGTCTTTAAATGTTGAAGATTTAATGAATAATGTATTAGATCAAATAGAATCTAATGTTGCAAATCAAGTAAGAAATAAACAATAATTAAGGAGTAAACTATGACTAATAAAATGAAAAAGATAGAAAAAGACTATGACCTAATGAAAGATAAAGTAGATGTTCTATTAGGTAAAATAGACAAGTTAGTAAGTGATTTTGACGATAAGTATGATGTTAATGTATCTAATGATTTACACTATACGTTAGACTCTATTGCTGACTTAATAGAAGACAACTATGTAGATACCGACTTTGGTGACTAAAAAAATACTCCGAAAAAATTTTTAGTCTTTTTATTAAGAATCGGCCTTCTGCATTTATCTAATGATTGTTATTGCATTTATAGATTAGATTTTATTCCTAGTTTCACATAGGCCTTTTCAGTCAGCCGTTTCCTAAGGGTTTAAATCTATTGTAGAACCTCTATGTATTACTGCACCTGATGTGTTTGAGGTCTTACTACCTTCTATCGTTTCTACTTTGTTACCTTGTACAGTTAGATTGTAGTTACCGCCTACGTTTACATTAAAGTCTGCGCCTACATCAAAGTTAAACTGGCCTGTCTTTGTAACAACATTAAGATTACCTTTATCTACTTGTATATTGACGTTTGCGTTTGGTCCTACTTGTATGTCGTAGTGATTATTAGATTGGCCGTCTTTGTTAATGTATACCTTATGGCGGCCGTCTATAGTAATATCTGAATTGCCTTGTATATACGCTTTGTTATCATTTGAGGTTAAGGTGTAATAATTGTTTTTAATAATGTCTATACGGTCACCGTTGGCCGTCATTTCTGTTGATGTACCACTTATATGTCTTTCGTGTATTCGTTCACTGCCTGCGGTATCATCATATTCTTTAATGTGGCCGCTTTCTGATTCAAATACGTGATTATATGGATAGACTGCATTATAGGCAATCTCTGGTTGATTCCATCTTTCTGCATCCGTTGCCGCATTTGCAATAATACCTCGTATATTATTTCGTATGCTGGTGACCAAGGCATTTATATCGGTATCTGCGGTAATATTATATTTACGTATTAATAGACTTCTAAAGGCATCCTCTTCAATGGTTAGTACAGGTGCATAAAGTAATGCTTCAATGGCATCTGCGTCATTGTTTAATAACTGGCCATTATATCGTTCTAGTCCTCGATAGTCAGGATCAATTAAACCTACCTCTTGTGCCTGTATAGCATCAAAATCTGATAACTGTTCTATATTATTTAAACCATCAAAACTGGCAATCGGTATACCTGTAATACGTGTTCTTTTACGTGCTGTAAGAGAGGCCGCTTCTTTGTCTGGATTGTTAACGGCCAGTCTATTTGTATCTGGCTCGTCTATGTTTTTTGGATAAACTGAAATGGTTGTAGGTTTTCCTTTATCATCTAATCTAAAGTTAGGATCATAAAATCCTTGAGATGTATTACCTAACTCACTTGGCTTGCCTGGTAATGTACCAACAACAATAAGTTCCTGCATAAGATATTCACCATCTCTAAAGTA
>Ga0181599_1000500_pt1 | contig 41098 bp, 22 predicted proteins | sample 041ome_3_FD_148658 | JGI IMG/M metagenome (GOLD analysis project Ga0181599, IMG submission 148658) | Coastal salt marsh microbial communities from the Groves Creek Marsh, Skidaway Island, Georgia - 041405US metaG (spades assembly) | ecosystem: Environmental > Aquatic > Marine > Intertidal zone >...
CCGTCGCGCCGCGCGCGCGCCGTCGTTCGCGTCGTCGCCATCGTCGCCATCGCACGCGTCGTCGCGTCGCGTCGCGCGCGCGCACCATGTCGTCGCGCGTCCGTGAGAGACGGCGCGCGCGTCGACGCGCGCGCGCGTCGCGGCGCCGACCCGCGGCGTCGATGATCCGTGTTGTGCGCGATGCTCGAGTCTCGCATTCGCCGACCGACGCGTCGCCACTCGGCGTCGCGCGACCGACGCCGATGCGCGACGACGACGCCGCGACGCGCGACGACGACGCCGACGCGTCGCGCGACGCGCGCGCGACGTCGACGGCGCGCGACGTCGACGGCGACGCGACGCGACGCGACGCGGAGGATGGAGGCGCGCGAACGCGCGACGACGACGCGACGACGGCGACGACGACGACGACGACGACGACGGCGATCGGCGGGAAGCGGAAGAAACCGTCGGTGGGGTACAGGGACATGGCGCGCGGGCACGCGCGGGCGGAGCGCGGGAAGAAGGCGAGGGACGGCGACGGCGACGGCGAGGCGAGCGGCGAGGCGAACGCGCGAGCGCGGGAGACGAATTGGATCGCGAGCGCGCGAGCGAGGCGGGGAGAGACGATCCTGACGAAGACGCAGGTGGCGAAGTTGGCGGGGAAGCTGCCGTACGGGTTGGAGTTCTTGGGCGTGGATGGACCGATCGGGCACGTGTCGCGGGAGGGCGCGCTGTACGGGACGAGCGAGGAGGAGGCGCGGCGGTGGTCGGCGCGCGCGGCGGTCGCGTTGGGGCCGACTGGGGATGATTTTTTACCGGACTTTGGGTTGGGTGTGGTTGGCGTCGGGCCCTCGACGTCGAAGCGCGGGATGACGAAGAAGGGCAAGGCGAATGGGGTGGGGATGGCGGCGCGCGCGCACGCGGCGCTCGCGGCGGATCCGTTTGCGGCGCTCGTCGTCGACGTCGAGGATCCGGTGCGTCCTCCCTCGCGCGGGATCGGTGGGATCGGTGTTGGCGGCGGTACGACGTCGCAGAGTAAGCGCGCGAGGGCGGAGGATCGCTCGAAGCGCGTCGCGCTGCGAAAGCGTCTGATAGAGCTCGAGAACTTGGTGAATAATCTCGGCAAACGCGCGACGGATTTGGTCGAGCGGCGAGACGAGTTGAGCCTCATCGCCCAAACCGCCAACGCCAGCGTGAACGAGATCGACGCGAAGCGAAAGGTGTCATCGGTCTCTCGAGGGGTCTCGGCGATTCGGCAGAAGTTAGCGTGCAAACCGGACCAACAGCACGGGTTCAACACGCTTCGATACCGATGCTTATTGGAAATCGTGCACAAGCAGTGCTTGTCCGCGGTGCGGCAATTGATGGCCCACAAGTGGGGGTTTCCGTTCTCCGCGCCCGTGGACCCGGATGCGTTAGGTTTACCGACGTACAGGGAAATCATCACCGAGCCCATGGACTTGGGGACGATCAAAAAGCTCATAGAGAACGGCGGCAAGTACGTCATGGCGGAGGAGGTTGACGCCGACGTGCGTCTGACGTTTGCGAACGCGATGAAGTTCAACAATGAAGGCACAGACGTCCACACCATGGCTTGCGGGCTCTTGGACGAGTGGGAACCGAAGTGGGAGGCGATTAAGCAACGAATCGCCGACGTCGAAGCGTGCGTTTTAGTCGAGCGAGACATGGCGGTGGCGAAGAATGAAGCCGCGCAGCGACGCGCCGACGTGGTGAGCAAGGAGAAGGAGTGCGCCAAGGCCTCTGAAGCGCTCGATCTCGTAAGTATGCAGCTTCGAGAAGTCGAAACGCAGGTATTGGCGCTCATGCGCCCGTTGCAGCGCGAAGATCGTCTCGATTTGGCTTCCGATTTGCGATGTTTGCCGGAGAGCTTGCGCTCTGGCGCCAAGGACATCATCGCCGCAAACACCACCGGATGGAGCGCGCAGGCGCACTTAGAAGACATCGACGCCCACAACGAAATCACGTTACATCTCTTGGCCCGATACACGAAGACGATGAATAGAAATAGACTAGCTGTGGTCGCAGGATGGTGCGGTAACGCCACGCCCGAGCACTTGCTCGAAAAGTTAAAGCAGGAACAAGACGTCTCCGCGGACACCGTCAACTTCGTCATCGGCCAACCTTTAGACGACGCGACGAGTGGTTTAGGCATACGGTCGATCGATCACATGCAGGATGAGTTCGATTTCGATCCATCCGCGTTCAACGACCTCCTCAACGGCGTGCCTCTCGACGTCGACGGAGACGCAATCGACATCGACATCGGCGCCGGCGACCACATGGACTTGGATCTGTAGCACCGTGATCGGACGACGATATCGATAATGTAATATGACCGCGTGATGAATGATCAACGCGCGGCGCACCGACGGCCGCGTGCCGCATTCTTCGCCGCGCGCGAGGCTTCCTCGCGCTCGGCGATTCGCCAAATCCGCACTCCCGCGCTCGAACCAACCTCTCGCGTCAACGCCCGTCGCGCTCGATTCATCATCGCTCGACCGACGCGCGTGCATCGGTCGTCGTCATGGTGCTCTCGCTCCGGCCGCGGCAGCGCCACGCGGTGATAGAGCTGCTCAACTTGACGAAGAATTCAAACAAATCATCGATCGCGGCTTCGTTCGGCGCCAACGCCGACGCGGACGCGGACGAAGCGAACAACTACAAGCTTCTGATCCTAGACGCGTTTACGCACGACGTCATCGCGCCTCTGGTGACGGTGAAGGACCTGCGCGATCACGGGGTGACGCTGCACCTGCGGCTGCGACAGGAGCGCGAGCAGATACCAGACGTGCCGGCGGTGTACTTTGTCTCGCCCACGCCCGAGAACGTCAAGGCGATCTCGGGTGATTTTGCAAACTCTCTGTACGATGCGTATCACCTGAACTTCGCGAGCGCGCTGCCGGCGAGCGCGTTGGAGGAATTGGCGACGAGCGCGGTGCGCGGCGGCGTGGACGGACGAGTCAAGTGCGTGCGAGATCAGTACTTGGGGTATGTGTCGTTGGAGGATGACTTGTTTGACCTCGCGATTGATGATGGATATCGGTTGTTGCACGATCCGCGCGTGGCGGAGAAGGATGTAGAGCGATTGATCGCGAACGTGACGACGGGCTTGTTTAGCGCGTGCGTCACGCTCGGGCAAGTGCCGGTGATTCGATCGCAGCGCGGTGGCGCTGCTGAGATGGTGGCGAAAGAGTTGGAATCGCGAATTAGAGATGCTTTGGCGCAGAGAGACAATCCCTTCGAGGGCGGACTTCGCGCGCAGTACGGCGGGAGCTCGGTGCAGCGACCGTTGTTGTGCCTGTTTGATCGAAATTTTGACTTGACGGCAATGTTGCAGCACGCTTGGACGTATCAGCCCCTCGTGCACGACGTTTTGCGAATGCGCTTGAACCGCGTGGACGTCGATGCCGACGCCCCGACCGGGGTCACCACCGGTGCCAAGCCTAAAAGTTACACGTTGGAGCACAGCGATCCGTTTTGGGCGGAAAACGCTAGCGCGCAGTTTCCGAAGGTTGCCGAGGAAGTCGAGGCAGAGCTGGCGAAGTATAAAGAGGCGATCAAGCGTGTGAATGCACAAGCTGCGATGGCCGACGGCGACGCTGATGCACTGGGGAATAGCACGGCGAAGCTCGCGGACGCGGTGCAGTCGCTCCCCGAGCTTCAAGAGAAGAAGCGCGTCATCGACAAGCACACCAACATCGCCACCGCCTTGCTTGGAAGCATCAAGCAACGTGGATTAGATGAGTATTACGCCATAGAAGAAGATTTGCTCGTCGGTAAAGGTGATAGGCCGTCGGTGATGAGTCTATTGCAAGCCACAGGTCGCGGAAGCGCCGAGGACAAGGTTAGACTCGCAATCGTGTACACGCTTTCGGCGACGGAAGGCATCTTGCCGCAAGACGCCGAGGAAATTGAAGGCGCGCTACGCGCGAGCGGAGCCAATACATCGGCGTTAGCGTACGTCAAGCGCATGATGAGCTTGAATGCAAGTCTGAAGAATATGTCTGGCGGCGGCGACGCCGGTCATCGACGCTCCAACTCGAGCCAAGGCAACATCTTAGAGTGGGCCGATAAGCTTTACGGTCAAAGTATCAACACCATCACCAAGGGTGTGAAGAACTTGCTCAGCGGCGAGCGCGTGCTCCCCATCGCTGTCGCTTTTGACGCGCTCATGGCGAACCAGCCCGGTCCGGAGACGGCGGATTACGCGTACCTCGACCCCAAAGCCCCGCACGGCAAACCCGTCGGGCCTCGCGAGGGCGATCCCGCGTTTCACGATGGCATCGTTTTCGTCATCGGTGGCGGTAACTACCTCGAGTACCGATCCCTCGTCGAGCTCAAGTCGCGCGAGCGCGCCAACGTGCGTTCCGTCGTCTACGGCTCCACTTCGCTGTGTCACAGCGAAACCTTTCTCAGCACCTTAGCCAGCCTAGGCGCCGCCGCGTCGTGATCGTCACGGCGCGTGCATTGTATCTCATTCACCACCGTCTTAGCGTCGAATTCGCCTCCGCACGCCCGATCGCCTCGCGTCGCGTCGCGCGAGACGACTCCGCCTCGTCGAGGCGACTGCACCACACAGAAACGCGTCGCCCGCGTCACTTGCGCGCGCGCGATGCGAGGCAAACTCGAAGTCAATGGTGCGCGCGCGAGCGCGAGAAATAGCGAAACGCGCGACGCTCGCGACGCTCGCGAAACGCGCGCGCGACGAACGAACGCGCGACGGTGACTGACAAGATGAGTTGATTAATGTCTCCGCGTGGCAGTTTTAAGCGCGATCCGACTGCGAGACACGCAAACGTTCGGGAAACAAGACCCGTACGTCGTGCTGAAATGCGGCGGTCACGCGGATACGTTCCGAACCAAGGTGTGCCGAGACGGAGGCACGGCGCCGAAGTGGAACGAACGATTCACGTTCGCGCTCGCGGGCACGGAGGGGAATGAGCTGAACTTGAGAATTTGGAATAGGAACACGATGACGAGCGATAAGTGCATCGGAAGCGCGACGGTGAAGCTAGATGCGGTGTTTAAGAATGAGACCGATGATGTGGATGTAGAGGTGTTTGATACGAAGGGAAGAGCGGCGGGAGTGATTAACTTGGTGCTGACGTTTACGCCGAGCGGTTCGTACGTGGTGCAGCAGCAGCAGCAGCAGCCGGCGTACGTGGTACAGCAGCAGCAGCAGCAGCCGGCGTACGTGGTGCAGCAGCAACAGCAGCAGCCGGCGTACTTGGTGCAGCAGCAGCAGCAGCCGCCGCACGTGGTGCAGCAGCAGCAGAAACCGCGTGGGCTCGTGACGCGTCTGACAGGCAGAGGCCAGTACACGCTTGGCGATATTTACGGCATAGGGGCCCAACCGCGGCCGGCACAGCCTCAGCAAGCCACGCCGAACGTGACGTACGTGCAGCTTCCTGCCTATGCGGCGCAACATGCGCCAGAGGCGCCGCCGGGCTACACGCCCACGCCGATCGGCGGCGTTCACGGAGGATACGCTGGCGGCGGCAACCACATGATGCCGCCGCCGCCAGGTTGGAATAACGCCCCGCAATCAGGCGGGCACGCGCAGTACGGCAACGACGACGACGAATGGGGAGTATGAGCATGAAGATGATCGATAAGAATGTCGACGTGTAATCTCAAGTCTAGAAATTTCGCATGGTAGTTTATCGCGTCCGAACGAGCCACGGCGCATTCCGGATGGATAGTGGTTGTCATTAAATCAGCGGTACTCGCGCGGGGCGGGTTAAAAATCGTGTCGAGTCGATGGAAATCGCGCGTGATCGAATCACACCGGGCGGCCGAACAATTTCTTGATGCCGACGTCCGGGGTGTCCTGCTTGACGAGGGACTCGCCGACCAAGACCGCGCCGACGCCGGAATCTTGCAACAAGTTGACGTCGTCGATGGTGAAGATTCCAGACTCGCCAACCATGGTGATGCCGCGTCTCTTAACCTCCTCGCCGAGCGGCCCGTTCATGAGATCGGTGGTGACGCTCAAGCTGACCTCAAACGTTCCCAAATCCCGGTTGTTGATGCCGAGCAAATCGATGGGAAAGTCTCCGTCCAACACGCGCTTCATCTCCCCGTACGTGTGCACCTCGATCAAGCACTTCATGCCCAGCGAGTGCGCAATCTTAATGAAGTACTTCAAATCTTGGTTGGGCAAAACCGCGGCGATCAACAAAATCGCGTCGGCGCCGTACTTGCGCGCGAGATAAATTTGATACGCGTCCACGATGAACTCCTTGCAGAGCAACGGGCACGTCACCCCAGCCTCGCGAATGAGCGCCAAGTTTTCAAATCCACCCTGAAAGAACTTTTCATCCGTCAACACGCTCAAACACGCCGCCCCACCCTCCTCGTACGCCTTCGCGATTTTCACCGGATCAAAATTCGGCTGAATCACCCCCTTCGACGGCGACGCCTTCTTCACCTCCGCGATCAGTCCCGGCTGTTTCGTCGCCGCCAACTGATCCGTGATCGCCTTCACAAAATCCCTCGTCGGCGGCGCGTTCACCAGCGCCGTTCGCACCAACTGCAACGGGAATTTCTCCTTGCGTTCCGCGAGTTCCACGTCTTTATACCACACGATCTCCTCCAAGATGTTCTTCGGCTTGTTGTTCTCGTTCGTCACCCGCTCGCCCGTCGGCGCGACTTCCTCGATCACGAACTCAAACCGTCCGACGCCCAGGTCGTGCTTGGACGGTCCGTTCGGCGGTCGTCGTCGGATGCTCACCGCGCCGTCGTCCACGCCCGAGGGCGCGCTCGCGCGCGGGCGCGTCGCGCGTCGCGCGCGTCGCGCGTCCCGTCGCGCGCCCGTCGCGAGCGTCGCGCGTCCCGTCGCGGCGGACATCGAGCGCGTCGCCGGTCGTTCGCGCGCGCGTGTGACGCCGCCGGCGCGTCGTGCGCGCGCCCGGATAACCTCGTCGAGTCATGACTCGTCGAGAGTCCCTCCCGGGCCGCGCGTCCCTCGCGCGCGCCGCATCGCGCGACGCCGACGCGAGGCATGCTCGCGCGCGGCGCTTCGGCGGCGGTGCATCGCGCGAGCGCGAAAGGTGCGCGCGACGCGCGCGCGCGACGGGACGATTCGCGCCGCGCGCGACGCGACGACGATTCGATTCGCCGACGTCCGTTGAGGGTTTCCGCGCGCGACGTCCGACGCGACGGCGGGACGCGCGGCGCGCGGGAGAGACGGCGCGAGGGAGGGACGGCGCGAAGGCGACGCGCGCGCGCGGCGGGCGACGTCGCGCGCGCGGACGAAGCGCGCGCGAACTCGGAGACTGACGAAGGCGACGCGGCGACAGGGACGCGAACGGGACGCTCGAGGACGGCGCGTCGAGCGAACGCGAGCGCGAGCGCGACGCGGGACTCGGCGTCGAACGATGAATCGACGACGTCGTCTTTCGTCGCGTTGACTGGATTCGTGCGCGCGCGGGAGGTGATGGCGGTGGCGAGCGACGCGGCGCGACGCCAACGCGCGCTCGGCCGGGAGATGGTGAGCGCGAAGTCGACGACGAAGATGTCCGCCGTCGCGCCGTTGTTCACGCTCGCGGCGGTGACGATGGTGGACAGGAAAATGATACAGTTAGTGACGCAGTCTGTGGCGTCGTTCATCAAGTTGTATCTCTTGTTGCTCTTCGTGCGGGTGTTGCTGACGTGGTTTCCAAACGTCAACTGGATGCGCCAGCCGTGGACGATGCTTCGTCAAGTCACCGATCCGTACCTGAACTTGTTCAGGAACCTGATTCCACCCGTGATGGGGCAGATTGACTTCACGCCCATCCTCGGTTTCATGGTTCTGCAATTCCTCGCGCGCGTCCTCTCGGCGGATTCCGGGATGGGTAAATTCTAGTACGCTCGTGATGTAACGAAGAAGGCTCGTATTTTTGACTGGACGAGACGTTCGCGCGGTTGAACAATTTCGATGCGTGCGTGAAATGAATCGTGTATTGTACAGAATGTTCTAAACCCCGTCGACGTCGCCGTCGTCGTCGTACTCGAGAATGTTATACTTTCGCTGCGACGCCTTCAAAGCCCAGTGGCGGTGCGCCAACCAGGCGCCGATGGCGAGCGTCGCGCACACGAACGTCGCCATGACGTACGTCGTGTCTCGCCACGTGCGCAAATCATCCGTCAGATGCGCGAGCTTTCCCGCCAGCGACGACAGATCGTCATCGCTCTCGATTCGATCGCGAACGATGAAGAAGGCGTCGAGCACGCCGCCATCCGCGCTGGCGTCTTGATATTCGCCGTACAAGTGCGTGCGATTGAACGCGGTGAGCCGAACGTAGCCGTACTCATAGAGCTCCTTCTCCATAAACGATGCGCCGATCGCGTTTTTCGTGTGAGGTGCGCCGCCTGTGCCGACGAGTACGCTCACTGGTGCGCCGCCGGGATGGGAATACGTCGCCACGCCGTCAACGAGTCTACTAAACGCCGCGCACCCTTCGTCCGCGGAGACATTGAACGAGGTCGATCCTCTCCACGCGCACGAGCGCTGGTAGGCATGATTGTGTCCCCAAAACACCGCGTTGACATCGTACTCGACCAACAGCGGCCAGACGTGCGTTTGGATCTCTCGCATTACGCTCAAGTCACTCGGGTTTTTCATCCCTGGTTTCGTCTCGCGATCTTCGGGACCGTCGGTGCTGTCGACCAAACCCGGTCGGTGTCCGCCGAGCACGACCCACGGCGTCTTTGCGCGATCGATGCTCGAAAGTTCGCGCTTGAGCCACTCGCCTTGCGCCGAAGCGGGCGAAAAGTTGACTTCGGTATTCATCGACACGACGCGAATCGATCCGAAAGTCACCGCGAACCAATCGGCGTCTGGGCCGGCGCGAGGCGTAGGGTACAAGCGCGTCGCCGGCACCGCGCATTCGCCGCCGCTGTCGTCGACGCCGTACTCGTCCGCAACGCGAGACTCTGGCCAATTCGAGCTGTCAGCTTCGTGGTTGCCGAGATTGGAGATGAACGGCACGCGAGACGCCCACGGCGTGATTTGTGCCGCCCATTCGTCCCAAACGCTGGCGTATCCCGTGGCGTAGGACAAGTCGCCGAAGAGAAACACGGCGTCGATGGCATCATCGCGCGCGTCGCGCTCCAAGGCGGCGCTGACGTTGAGCGAAGGTTGACCGTACGCGCGCCACGTTTCGGCGTCGTCGTTCGATCCACGACCCATATCCGCGAACAACGCGAGCGTTGTCTTCGCATCTTTGCTTTCTGCCGGAGGCATGCGCATCGTGAACCGATCGCTCTCGCCGTGAGCGTCGCGCGCGAAGTACTCGATCGAGTCGCCTGGGCGCGCTACGATGGCCGCGGTGTGCACGTACCCCGGATGTCTGTATCCAAAACTGTTCGCCGGCGCCCCGCACAAATCGCGCGCGTCGTACGTCGTCGTCGTCGCCGGAACGTGCGCGTACGCGCCGTTACCCACGCGATACGTCAATCGCGCGCCGTGACTGGCGTTTCGTCCGCTTTGCCACGTCACGCGAGCCGACGCGCCGCGTTCGGTCGTCGATCCCCCCCAACCCGTCGGGAGCGTCACCCGCGGCCACACCGGCGCCAGTGCGTCCTCGACGTGAACCGGCGCGCTCCTCGCCACCTCCATCATAGTCGTCGCGTTCGGCGCGTTCGCGAACAATACGAAGTCGTACGTCGCCGCGCGATGCGTCAACGTCTCAAACACCACGCTCGCCGACCCCGTCGTCGCGTAACCATCCACGCGCCCCAACACCGCGTATTTTACCGGCGCCGTCTTCGTCGGGTCCGCGCCCGCCGGCGAGTACGCTCCGATCCAATGCTCCGCGAACGTCGCGTTCGCCGTCGCCGTCGTCGAAACCGTCGCGCGAACGCGTCCGCCCGACCGCGTCGTCGTCGCGTTCGTCGTCAGCGTGAATCCGAGATCGGTCGACGATAACACCCTCGACCGGGCGACGATTCGACGCCCGTCTATGCGCCAGAGCGCGTTGTGCGCGGCGCGTTCGAGCGCTCGCGCGTCGACATCAAAGAAGGAAGATTTCGAAACGTCACGCGCGTCGAGCGCGCCGCTCGCGCCGTGGACGACGCAGAGGAAGATTACGAAGGCGACGATGCGGGTCGCGCGCGCCATCGGCGGCGCGCGCGGCGCGGCGTCGACGAATAAAGTTACGAGACGCCGCAGACGCGAGCCGCGCCGACGACGAGTCGCGGCGAGCGAGCGAGCGACGTAAACGCGTTCGTTTGGGTTGAAATAAAAAATACTGTAATCAGCGCTGACTAGATCAGGCGTAATCCGCGAGCGAGCGATGTCAGGGTACAAGAACAACAACAACAACAGACGGTGAGGTTGGTCGGTTTGATCACGCGGCGAGGAGCTCGGTGCGCTCGGCGCAACGGCGCCAGACGTCGGCGGCGACGCCGGATTCGGCGTTCGGGGACGTCGCGCGCGCGAGTCTGGCCGTGGATAGTAAAGGTTTGATCGGCACCGACGGACGCTTCAAGAAATCCACCGCTTCGCGCGCGGCGGATTCGTCCTTGAAGGCGCCGGTGGAGAGCAACACGCTCGACGCTTGCTCGAGCGAAAGCGCGGGAATTTCCACGGCGGCGTCGATGACGCCGCCGGCGCCGAGACCGAGACGTTTGAGCGTCTTTGGTGACGACGTCGTGAGCATCACGAGCAAGTGTCGGCCTGGAGGTGGCTTACGCTGTAGCAAAGCGCTGAGCGTCGCGAGCGCCTTCGGGTGCGCGACGTTGAGAGACTCGCTTCCATCCGCCGGGGCGACGCCGACGAGCGTCTCCACGGAGTCGACGACCAAGCAACTCAGCGTAGACTTGAGCGCATCTTCGAACGAGGCCTTGAGCGCGGCGGTGAGCACGTCGTCTGTGGAGCCGGAACCACCCGGCGCGTTGGCGATGACGGTGTCCGGCTTGACTACTTTGACGTACGGGAACTCGCTCGCCAACGCCACCGTGGCGGCGAGCGCGGTCTTCCCGCTCCCCGTGGGTCCACTGACCATGCACGTCATGTGATCGGTCGCGCCGTCCTGTAACGCCTTGACGAACGACTTCAATTGATTTTCTGCGACGACGTGCTCCGATTGCGATTCGAGCGTAACGTACCCATCCGGGCGCATCGCTTCGAGTGTCGCGGCGTCGGCGCCCATCGCCGGCGGCACTTCCTCGAGTGCGTTCAGGAAGTCCTCCATGAGCACTACCGGCGCTTCCGCGCTCTCTGCTTGGTCGAATTCCGCGCTCTTCTTAATGTGTCTCGTCAACGAATACGACGTTGCCGCGGTGACGAGGCCCTTCAACTCGGCGCCGCTGTAGTTGACCGTGCTCTTCGCCAATTCTTCCAAGTTCACGCAAGGTCCGAGCAAGCCTTCGCTAGCCATAGAGTCGGTGTGAATTTTCAAAATTTGCTGTCGACCGGTGGCGTCCGGCAAGCCGACTTCGACTTGCAACTCTAAACGACCCGGGCGCAAAAGCGCGGGATCGAGCAAGTCTCTTCGGTTGGTGATACCCACGATCAAAATGTTATTCAGCGCGTGCATACCGTCGAGCTTGGTCAAAAGCTGATTCACGACGTTGTCGTGCACGATGCTCGCCGTCTCCCCTCCCGTGCCTCTCGCCTTCATCACCGCGTCGATTTCGTCGAAGACGATGATGTGCAACTTGCTCTTGTCGCCCCTCAACTTTGCCTCCTTCTCCGCATCTTCGAACAACATCCGCACGTTCTCCTCGCTTTGACCGACAAACTTTTGCAAAATTTCCGGTCCATTCACGATCTTCGGCTTGTGCGCGTTCAGCATGTTCCCCAACTGTCTCGCCACGAGCGTCTTCCCCGTCCCCGGCGGCCCGTACAGCAGCACCCCTCGCACGTGTTGCAATTTCAACCTTCTCGCGATGTTCGCGTCCACCATCCTCGACGCGAACACTCGTCTGAATATATTCGCAAACTCCTTATCCAATCCTCCCACGCCGTGTTCGACGAACGAGCTTCCATCTCGCATCATTCGCGCCAGGTGCGCCTGCGAGCTGTGCTTTTCGCTCTCGTCTTGCTCGGGCACCGTGTTCGCGTTCCCAGCCGCCGGTCCCGTCTTCGCCAGCGTCGGCGTGATCCCGGGCGGCGCCGCGCCGCGTATCGCGCTCTTCGGTTTCGGTTTTTCAAACTTTCGCGGCGTCGGCGCGTCCGTCGTCGCGTCGACTTCGAAATCTTCCGCGCGCCACTGCACGAGGCGCTTTTGCGTCGCCAGCGCCGTCGTCGCCGCGCCGTCGACGTCGCGTCGCGCGGCGGTGCGCTGTGGCGCGCGAGCGCGCGCGAGCGCGCGCGCGAGGTCACGCGCGCGATGCATCGTCGCTCTCGCGTCGCTCTCGCGTCGGCGTCGGGGCGCGCGCGGCGCGATGACGACGCAGGCTCCCTCGGGACGCTTTTCGGCGCGATGACGTCGATTCGGATGACGCGACGACGAACAAAGGCGGGCTGGGATTGAAAGAAGAATGGCTGGCTAAGACGCGCTCGCGGCAGATCGAACGAGGCGCGCGCGAGCGCGCGAGTGAGCGCTCGCGGCGCCGCGCGCGCGCGCGACGACGACGACGCGCGTCGGGGGATTAATGGTGGCCGAAGGCGTCGTCGCCGTCCAAACCGAAGGCGCGCTTGGCGGCTTCGTACGTCGTCCAACAGATGGCGGCGGCTGGGATGTGGAAGAGCACGCGCGCGCTCATGCCGCGAGTGAGGGCGAGCGCGCCTTCGTCGCGAACGATGGCGCGCGCGACGTCCATCGGGCTGGCGGAACGCACGGCGGCGCTTCGCGCGCGTTGCGCGGCGAGCTCTTGCGGACAAATCTTGGGCGCGCCTCGCGCCGTGCACACGCTGTTGTACGTCGTTTCCACCGTCTTGGCGACGTCGCAATCGAGTAAAACACATTGCGTTTGCATGCGAGTCTTGACGACGTCCATGGGCGTCGTCGCCGCCGCCGCTAGACCCCCGGCGACGCCCCCGGCGGCGAATTGCACGGCGAACCCCTCCTTCTCCGCCTCGCTCGCCTTGAACAGCGCCGTCTTCGCGCTTTCGTACGCCGCGAAGTGGATCGCCGTGAAAGGGACATTCATCGCTAACGTCGTGGGGTAACTTCTATAAAACGCCCGCACGCCTTCGTTCCGAAACGTCTTCGCCACGCAATCCAGCGCCCCCTTGTACGGCGAATCCGAGATTTGCAGTCGTTGCTTCACCGTATCCACGGGGTTTTGCAACCCATCCGCGAGCACCGTCGCGCACACTCCCGCGAGCGCGTGCGCGACGGGGGCGTGTTCGTTCACGTTCCCACCCCCGAACGCCACCTTGCACTTTTCGTACGTCGCGAAGTACACCGCGTGCGCCGGCCCCGCGCCCAACCCCGCGGCGGACACCCCTCGATACAGCGACCGCACCGCGTTCGCCGCGTTCGCCGCGGACGCGCGCGCCGTGAGCGTCCCGATCGCTTGCGCGTACGACGTCCCGCTCGCCGCCACCTGCAGGCGCGTTTTAATCGTATCCACCGGGAACATCGCCGTGTGCTCGACGGCGCCCGCGAGCGCGCCCGAAGCCATGTGCGCGTAAAACGCCGTCTCCGCGGGCGAATGCGCGACGCACGCGCCGTCGACGGACGCGCGCGCCGTCGTCGCGCTCGACGACGCCCGCGCGGCGCGCTCGAGCGCGTCCGAGGGCGTCATGCGGCGCGATAACGCGTCGTCTCGATCTCGATGACGGCGATCGCGTTCGAGCGCCGACGTCGCCGCGGTCTCGTCGTCGACGGCGCGCGCGGTGCGGCGCGAGGCCGGGCGGTGCGGCGCGCGTCGATGGCGCGCGTCGGGCGCGGTTTCGTCGCGCGCGCGCGTCGCGACGCGTCGATGAGTGGCGTCGGCGAGTAAACCCTCGAGTGTTTCGTCGCGCGCGCGTCAAAAAACGTCGCGACGCGACGCGCGCGGCGCGCGAGCGACGCCGCGGCGCGGTGAAACGGGCGACGCGAACGCGGCGCGCGAACGCGCGCGCGAACGCGCGATTCGGGCGGCGAAGCGCGGCGAAAAGCGCGCGCGAAGACGCTCGATTTGAACTCGAGCTCGAGCGGTTGGACCGGACGCGGTCGGAGCGACGATGCCGACGCAGTGCGTGAGCACGGCGGTGATTGGGACGGCGTTTTGCGTGAAACGATGCTCGAGCGAGCGTCTGGCGCGAGATTTGGCGTTTTTCCCGCCGGAACCGCCGAGCTACGCGCTCGGAGAGCGAGAGGCGAGCGACGACGGGGACGGCGAGCGCGCGGGGACGAGCGATAGTGGAGAGCTCAGAGCGATCGCGAACGAGGAACACGTGCCGGCGACGTACGCGGCAGCGTTTCAACGCGTGTTGGACGATTTTCGCGTGGATTTGGTGACGACGGCGAGAGGGAACGAGGTGGTGGCGATGACGTGCGAAGCGCCGCCGACGAGGATATCGGCGGCGAGCGAGGACGACGCTCGAGCGATGCAAGACGGCGCGAACCTGACGTTGATTTACTCGCACGGCAATGCGGTTGATGCGGGGGAGGTGGCGCCGTTCGCGCGGAAGTTGTCGCAGCAATTGAATTGTCGAGTGGTGACGTACGATTACTCGGGATACGGGCAGAGTCGCGGCGAGCCGAGCGTGGCTGATACGTACGCGGACATCGATGCCGTCGTCGCGCACGTCATCGAACGCTTCGGAGTGTCGCGCGAGGAAATTATTTTGCTCGGACAGTCCATTGGAAGCGGGCCGACGTGTTTTCACGCGGGCAAGCGCGAAAACGCGGGATTCGGCGCGGTCGTTTTGGTTTCTCCGCTTCTAAGCGCCTTGAACGTCGTGAGCTCGCCGCAAGCGTGGTGCACGCCGGCCAAGGTGTTCAGAAAGATGGACGTGTACAAGAATTATCAAGTCGTGAAGAACATCCAGTGTCCGATTCTGTTGATTCACGGCGATCAAGACAACGTCGTACACGTGTCTCACGGCGAGACGCTTTGGGAAACCATTCGCAAGAGCGCGAAAACGAACGAATCGCTTCTCGAACCGTACTGGATTCGAGGCGCCGGCCACGACGATACGTACGATCGTAATCCAGCCGAATTCATTCGAAGATTGCGCGAGGTGTGCGCGCTCGTACGCGAGAATTGGTACCGCCGCGTCGAAACGGCGCCGTGAATCGACGCGAGAATGTTGAATGTTGTTGTTGTTGTAACACTACCTAGACTACCGCTAATTGTTCGAACCATCTTCAGGCGCGCACGCATCACGAATCTTCGATGACGTCGAACGCGCCGCTCGCATCCGGAAACGACTTTTGCGCGAACGTCTTCACGCGTCGAGCGCATCGCAACAGCGTATCGCTCGTGTCCTCGATCGCCACGTACCGTCGCTCGTCCGCCGTCGCGCTCACGCACACCCACGCCTCGTGACCTGGCTTGACGTACGCGTGCTCTATCGCGTCACCATCGCTCGCGCGCTCGACGTCTCGTCGCAACAGCGCGAGCGTGGACGCCGTGCGCGGATCCATCTCCGTCCTCGCGCCCGCCGGCGCCGCCGTCGTCAATTCCAAACCTCCCTCGTTCCGCGCGCGCTCGCGACCGTAAAAAACCGCGTATTTATCTAATCCACGCGACGTCGCCCCCTCGTCTTCGGCCGCCGCCGCCGCCGCCGCGCCGCTCGCGTTCGCGTTCGCGTTCGCCGCCCGTCGCGGCGCCGTCGCCGTCGCCACCGCCCGCGTCCACGCCTCCCGTCGCGCGATCCGATCGTCCGCCGCCGCCCCGTTCGTTCGCACGCCCTCTTCGTACGCCTCGACCACGCGCGCGAGCATCGCCCTGAGTTCGCCGTCGCTCGTCGACCACCGCGGCGCCGCGCCTTCGTCGACGCGCGCGCACGCGTACGAATTCGTCCCGCGCGCCCGCACGCTCGCCACGCGCGCGCCGCGCGTTCGCGCGACGCTAAACTCCAGCGCGTCCTCGTCGCTCGCGTCGCGCGGCGCGAACGCGCGCGCGATCGACCGCGACGCCAACACGAAACCGACGAGTTCGCTCAGCGCGCGCGACGCCGCCGCGCCCTCCGCGCCGTCGCGCGCGCGCGCCGCGCGCGACGACGACGCGAGGACTTTTTCGTGCGTCTCGCCCTCGCGCGCGGGCGCGATGTCGTCGTCGAACGCGACGACGACGACGTCGCGTCGCGACGCCATCGCGTCGCGATGTGCCGACGGCACGACATGACGCGCGACCGCGCGAGCGCGGGCGAACGCGCGCGAACGCGCGCCGCGCGTCTGCGGCGCGCGCTGTGCGCCTGCGCCGCGCTCGGCGCGGCGTGCGCGGTCGCGGCGGCGGCGCTCGGGTCGACCCAGAGGGTGTTGAACGCGCGACTGAGCGAAGCCGCGCGGCGCGCGACGCCGGAAGCGGGGCTCGCGCGCGGGCGCGTACGAGCGGTGAGCGAAGCGCGGTTCGCGTCGACGCGCGGCGCGAAGCGCGGGAGGTGGAGGACGCGCGCGCGGGACGACGCGGGAGGCGACGCGGCGACGAGGCGCGGGGAGACGGACGACGCGGACGAGACGACGGAACGCAGGTACGACGCGTTCACGCGCGCGGTGGATGAATACGAGGACGTCGAGGAGGCGGAGGAAGAGGAGGAGGACGACGGCGAGGAGGCGCGGCGGTGGGCGGCGATGTTGGGGAAACGGCGCGACGAGTAGTCGTCGTCGCCGCCCGCGGCGCGTACTATGCGTCTAATCGATTTACATTTTAGCTTTATTCGTCGCGCGCGCCGCGCGCTCGAGGAGCAAGTACAGACCACCGCCGAGAAAGAAACTCACGAACCAGGCGTTGGCGTAAAGCCCGCGGAAGAAGGCGGAGCACGCGGGATTGGCGCCGACGGCGTGCAAGAAGCCGGGCACGCAGACGCCGGCGCCGACGACGAAACTCGCCAACGCGCGCACGTTGAAGCCGTTGGCGTACCAGTACTGCGATTTCGCGTCCATGCTGTACAGCGCGTCGATGTCCAGGGTTTGCTCGCGAACGAAGAAGTAGTCGGCGATCATGATGCCCGTGATCGGGCCGAGCAACGCGGCGTATCCAATCAACCAGACGAAGATGAACCCGTCGCCCGCGGCGAGCTTCCAAGGCATGCACAACGTCCCGAGCGCGGCGGTGATGAAGCCGGCTTTTCGGAAGCTCATTGAACGGGGAAATGCGTTCACCAACGCGTTCGCCGGCGCCACGACGTTGGCGGCGATGTTCGTCGAGAGCGTCGCTAACGACAGACCGCCCATCGCGAGAAACGTCGTGAGCGGTCCGGTGTTTATGCGCGAAACCAGTTCGATCGGATCGCTGATCGCGCCACCGAAGATGACGACGGTGCATGACGTCACCGCCAGCGCTATGAATGAAAACATCGTCATGAACGCCGGCAAACCGACGGCTTGCCCGACGATTTGATCGCGTTGCGATTTCGCGTACCTGGTAAAGTCTGAAATATTGAGAGAAAGCGTCGACCAAAACCCGACCGTCGCGGTGAGAACGGGGAGCAACGCGCTCCAAAACTCGCCCGCTCGCGCGCCTCCGACCGCGAACGCGCTCGGTGCGTCGAATATCGGCCCCACGCCTCCCGCCGCCGTCACCGCCCACGCGAACAACGCGAGCGAGAGCGAAATCAACACCGGCGCCGCGTACTCCTCGACGCGTCTGATCGACTCTATCCCGTGATACACCACCCACAATTGCGCCGCGAGAAACGTCAAGTAACACACCAACGCCTCGACGCTCAACCCGAGCCACGGTAAAACCGTCCCGTTCGCCGCGAATCCCATCGCTCGCGTCATCGTCGCCAGCGCCTGTCCGCCCACGTTGGTCTGTATTCCGAACCACCCGCACCCCACGATCGCGCGCGCGAACGTCGCCACGCTCGCTCCTCGCACCCCGAACGCGCTGCGGCAGTACACCGGGAATCCTATCCCGTATTTCGTCCCCGCCGCGCCGTTCGCGATCATCGGCGCCAGCACGAGCGCGTTCGCGCTCGCCACCACCGCCATCGCCTCCCCCGCCGCGAATCCCACGTCCACCACCTGCGCCACGAGCGTCCACGCGGGCACGCACACGACCAATCCGACCCACAGCGACGCCACGTCGCGCAGCGCGAACGTCCGCGCGCTCGCCAGCACGGGTTTTAAATCATCATTCGTCAGCGACGCGTCGGGCGACTCGGGTTCGACCGCCGCGATCGCCCACCGCGCCGCGCGCTCGGACGCGCGCGCCGCGCATCGCCGACGACGCGACGGCGCGACGCGCGCGCGCGCGCGAAGAGGCGCGCGCGCGACGAGACGCACCGTCGTCGTCATGCAATGCCGTCGTCCGCGACGCGAACGGCGCGACGACGCGCCACACCGCGGCGCGCATGGCGTCCGTCGGGTTCGACGACGACGACGACGACGCGGACGATGGGTTCTGGGCGCGCGCGGGGAGGTGCGCGCGACGCGCGACGCGACGCGCGACCGCGAGCGGACGCGTCGATTCGTCATCGAGATGACGCGCCGACGACGACGACGACGACGACGCGCGCGATGGCGCGACGAACGCGTCGCGACGACGACGACGATGCGCGCGCGAACGTGACTGACGAAATCGCGACGACGACGACGACGACGACGACAGCGTGTTGGACGCGGTGGAGGAGAGCCTGACGCAGCGGCGACGCGGCGACGAGACGGCGACGACGACGAAGGCGACGACGAACGCGCGCGGAACGACGCGCGGAGACGATGCGACGACCGCGAGCGAGGAGTTGCGACAGATGCTGATCGAGCGCGACGCGCGGTTGGGGATGCTGCGGTCGAAGTTGGATATGGTGGAGCGCGAGAATGAAAATTTGAAGCGAAACGGCGCGAGCGCGAGCGGCGACGGCGGCGGAGGGGCGCGGGGGGGGGCGGGGGAGGTGAATTACGGCGCGGTGGGGGGGGCGAATGGGGCGAACGCTCGCGCGGCGCCGACGTCGACGAACGCGGCGAGCGTCGTGGCGAAGGCGGAGGTGCAGGATTTAAAGCAGCAGTTGGCGACGCTTCGATCGAAGTTGGCGTTTAAAGAGGAAGAGATCACCGAGGCGCGCAGGCTGGAGGACGACGCGCGAGCGAAGTTGCGCGCGGCGAATGACGAGCGCACGAAACTCGCCGCGGAAGTTCGCGCCGAACGCCGGGCGAGGGCGTCGGCGGGACAAAAGCGACCGTCGCGAGACGAGAGCCAAGAGACGGCGGCGAACAAGCGACAGAGAACGGGCGGCGCAAGCGGTGGGGATGTGTTAGGAAGCGAAGCGCGAGTTGGTGAACGTACGACTGGAATGAGCGCTGGTGGCAGTCATCGACGCGCGCGCGAAGGTTTGAGCGTGGCGTCGCCGCCCGAAACGCTCGCGTTGGCGCTTCCGATGGCGCCGCCCGACGTCGCGGCGACGCTGTACCAACGCGGTGTCAGCGGGTATTACTCGAGCGATAACGTCTTCGCGCGGTTGATGAACGACGTTCCGCTCGATGTGAGTTCTTTTTTAGCGAAACCAAACGAATCATCGGTCGTGAGTGCGGAGTTGGTGAACCCCGTGCGCGCGGCGCTCATGAATTTGGCGACGAATCCGGATTCGACGGTGGCGCTCACGCGCGCGCTCGTCGAGTCCATCGTAGAAACATCGAATTCCATCACGTCTTCGGCGCACTACGCGCACGTGACGTCGATATTGCGAATTCTTTCCGCGCTCGCGATGATTGATGGGCGAAGCCTGAGCATCGTGCTCGGCGCGTGCGGGGCGCAGAGAAATCAAACCGTCGCGACGGTCACAGCGCACGGGGCGCCGCCAGCGTCTTTGGCGGGGATTCCCGGTTTAGGCGGAGCGGGTATGGGTACGCTCGTCGCGCATCCGCGCGCACACAGCGGTCGTATCTTCGTTCCGGCGTCCATGAGTTCGACGAATCACGCGTCCGCGCCGACGCCAAAACCGACGAAGACGACGAAGAGCAGGTTGTCGGGGAGCCAAGGGGGAGAGGCACCGGAGGTGGCGCCGTTTTTGGAGACATTGATACAGTTACTCACCGATGCGAAGTGTGATGGTCAGTGGCGCGTCGTCGACGCCGTGATCGTGGCGCTCATTCGATTCGCGAGCGGTGTGGGCGTGGAGAATGGCCGGGGCGCGTTTGGCGCCGTGGCGCAAAAGCACAGCGGCTTTGGATCGTGCCTGAAATCGATCGCCCCGAACAGCACACGGTTCTTGGCGCTCATGCTCATTCGAATGTTGGCGCCCACGCCCGAATTTCAGTCGTTCCTCTGTGAACCACTCGACGTCGAGCGAGGGATTGAAAAGCCGCCGACGCCTGAACGGCGCAAGCGAGCGACGTTGTTCGCCGCGATTCTGAGTTGCCTCCGAGCAGATTGCGTGGAGGAAAACGGCTTGATATTCGTCATTAAGTCCTCATACGTGGCGCACGCCACGCCTGAGCAGAGCGGCACGCTTCAAGAGGCGGCGCTCCGCGTGTTAAGAACGCTCGCCTTCATCGGCTGGTCCGAGTACGGCGCCGCCGCCGTCGCCGTCAACGCCCTCGACGTCCTCGCCGCCGTCGCCGTCGAAGAGTACGTCTCCCCGCTCCCCGTGGCGCACTCCAAATCATCAACAGCCCTTCACCAAGCCACCAGGCTCGTCCACGCCCTGCTCGACGAGCACTACGACGCCCATCTTCCTCGCCTCTTGGGCGCTCGCAAGAGTCAGCGCGTCATCGCCCGTCTCGCCCACCTGAGTTCCGCCAGCGGCGGCGGTCGCGAATCTCGCATGGCCGATTGGCTCGGCCGCATTTTACTCAAGGTGCGCGAGTGACCGACCTTTTTAGCGCATCCGCAGTCGTCGCGACGGCGAGTCGCCCTCGCACCGGCGGCGCCGCGATGTAGCGATTTAAACCCGTCTCCAGCTGTCGTCGATCCTCTGTCCCCGCACACGCGCGCGCGAGCCGTCATGTCCGCGACCGACGCCGTGGACGAGCGCCAGCGAATCACGCGAAGCGCGCCCACCGCGCACCGCGTCGCCGTCGCCGTGATCGCCGCGCGCGTCGCGTTCGACCCGCTCGGATTCGGCGGTCGCCGCGCCGGCGTCTGGGAGGACGCCCTCGCGCGCGCGCCGACGCGCGTGGACGAAGACCCGGCGCGATGCGTGCGCGACGTGCGCGCGGCGCACGCGAAGTGCGCGGTCGACGCGCTCGCGGGCGGAGGGACGCGCGAACGGAGCGCGACGGAGACGACGCGGGCGCTGCGAGCGGCGCTGGAAGACGCGACGGCGAGCGAGACGAACGAAGACGCGACGGAACGCGCGGCGCGCGATGCGATCGTGCGATGGGGATTGGAGAGGTTTTTGGACGAATTGATGGAGGTGTCGGAGAGTTTGGACGATTTGGAGGCGTTTTTTGAGGACGCGCGATGCGTGGCGGCGAACGCGCGCGCGGAGGATTACGAGGCGGAATACGGATTCGAGACGCGGGACGTCGAGGGGTGGACGCCGATCGGGATGTTTTTGAAGCGGTGTTATCTGGGGTTTAATTTATTGCCGTTTGAGGCGACGCTGACGTTGCTGGATGAGGTGCGGGCGTACGCGGAGGAGGTCGCGCGGGCAATCCAAGGCGACGAAAACGAGCCGCCGAGCGGGAGAACGTGCGCGGCGCCGGATGTGCTGACGACGCTCGTCACGCGCGCCGTCGAGGCGTACGATACGCACGCCGTAGATGCCGATCGAGTTTTACCGCCGGAAGCGCTCGAGGATCTGCGGGATTTGGCGCCCGAAGTGCCGACGCTGCACTACTTGCGTCACGCAGCGGCGTTGCGACGGAAAGATTACCCAGCGGCGGTGGAGCATTTACATCGACACTTTGACATCAGCGGCGAGCACAACGAGTTGAGAGCGGATTTAGGAGGCGATAACGTTTTAGTGGGCGGGTTTGAAAGCGCCAACGCCGGGCGCGAGCGGTTGCAGACGGCGTTATTGGCGCTCGCGTCCACGCAGCTGGCGTTTTCGCACGCGGACGAGGCGACGTTTGCGATTTCCGAAGCCGTGCGCACGGCGCAGCAGAATGGTGACGAGGCGTCGTTGGCGCACGCTCTCGCGCTCACAACGGCATTGTTATCGCGAGCACCTTTGGACGCGTCGAGTCATCGAGCGTCGCACCAAGACGAGCAACTGCCGACGCTGCTCCGACGATTGACGGCGCAAGCGGCGGAGCTGGCGTCGCCGCATCTCATCGCCTACGCCTCGCTCGCACTCACAAAGTACGCGATCGACAACCCGTCTCGGGCACTTGGGTCACATTCGCACGCGCCCGGCGGTGGTGCCTTGTCTCGCGCGGCTCGAGGTGGCGTAGACATCGTGACGACGCCGGCGCTCGCGACGCGAAACCTCGTCGACATCGAGTTAACGCGACACTTCACTCAACTCGTCTCCGCCACGCCCGCATCCGCGGCGTCGTTAGCATTAGCGCGTGAGTCATCGGGTGACGGCGTGCTCGGCGCTGGGAACGATTTGTACCCACCGCCCAAAGGTTTCGCGTCGACGCCGACGTGTGGGTACACGCTGAGCGCCACGGCGACGGCGCTCAGGAGCTTGACGGGTACTGCGTCTACGCTCGCTGCGGAGGGTTGGAGCACGTATGGGTGCAAATATATCGGTCGACTGTACGCTGTTCGTCAGCTTTACCTCGATCGCGAAGCCTCGGCGGATGAAACCGCGACGAGTTGCGCGACGCTCATCGCTGCGGCGAGCGAGTGCGAAGGCGTTGAAGCCGCCGACGAAGTGTGTCGACACGTCGAAGAAATATTCGGCAAAGATGGATGCGAAAACAAGTTTTCTGCCCTGGCGTTTTTAAGGCTACACTACGACCGCGCCGTAGGCGTTGGTTCGTACGCGACCGCGAGACGCGCCGCTCAGCGCATGCTCGCCGTCATCGACGCGAAGTCGGGAGCAGACAACGCGGCGTACTTTGAAGCGAGGCGGATGAACGCAAACCTGGACAGGCTGATGAAGAACTTCGATGATGCCCAAAAAGAGTTGAACGCACTCATCGCTGACGCCGAGAAAGTGAAGGACGAGCACGCGGCGATGTGGGCCAAAATCTCACTCGCCGAGACGCATCTGAGCGCCGGCGCGCCAACGTTGGCGTTGATGCGCGCTCTACCGCTCGAGCTCGAAGCGTCCGAAAGTGGTGTCGAGCCGATTCAAACGCGTGCCTTGTGCATAATGTGCGAGTCTTGGCTCGAGCTCGGAAACTCGCACGCGCAACTCGCGCGCGACGCGTTGGACGCGCGCGCGCTTGAGCTCCTATCGAGCGACGATTTGCGCTTGCAAGCCAGAGCGTACGTCGCGTGCGCGCGCGCGCTCATCGCCACGACCGTCGATTCTGGTCATGCATCGATCGCATCTCGCGTCATCGATGCCCTCGAGCGCGCTGCGGAGCGTTACGCCAAGCTCGGCGCCCATCGCGACGCGGCGATGACGTACGCTCGTCTCGCCAAGGCGCGCGCGCGATTCGACATGGATACCGTCGCTGCCGCCGCCAAGTGCCGCGAACACGCGAACGCCTCGTTATGTTTCGCTACGTAGCACCGTCTTCCACCCTGCGCTCGCTCACGATTGTAACATAACGAAATGATTTGTACGCTCGTCTTCGTCTTCGCGCTTCAACCCGACGCCTTACCAACCGTCGTCCCCCATCGTGCGACGCGCGTCCCCGACACGCCTCGCGCGCGCGCCGACGGGCCGCGATGGGGGACGCCATCGTAGCGGCGACGCAGTTGAATGACGTTCGCGTCATCATCGCGTTGTTCATCGTCGGTGCGACGTCGATCGCGCTGACGCTTCACTGGGTGCTTCGAACGGTGTTGCCCTGGTTTATAGGACTCGCGGTGCGTCATTGCGCGGCTTCGACGCCTCGAAACGGTCGCGCGATTTCCTTTACGTCGATGCGACGCGCGAAAGGACGGACGGCGCACGATGGCGGCGGAAGATCGATGAATGATTACTCGACGTGGGACAGTCGACTGACGACGCGAATGGCGACGACAGGCGAGCTTCGTCAATCGAAGCGGGTTGCGATTGAGTATCGATAGTTTCGGGATCACGAGCGTGCGTGGAGTGAGCGTGAGCTTTAACAAGCCCGGCACGGCGCTGCGTAGGGTGCAGATTGCGGAGATTGCGTACGTGGGGAACGCGTCGACCATCGTGACGTGGTTGTTGAATTTCGCGTTGCGCAAGGCGAGCGGGAAGCATTTACGGGATGATTTGCCGCGCGTGGGTGAAAAGAATGGTAAAACCAGAAGTAAAAGTGATGATGGGTTCGCGGAGATGACGCCTCGTGGTAACGATAGTCCGTCATCGGATGGAACGCCGGCGAGCGGACGAAGACGGTTCATACGCTTTGGCGTCGGATCGCTCAAGGCGGCGTTCGTGGTGTCGGGCGTAGAAATTACGACGCGGAGTAAAGCCGACATAAATACGGAGGATGGGTTGCAAAAGCAGTCGTCTGATTTAGGTCGCGCAAAAATGACGAACACTAAAAAGAAGGCGATGACGCGCGGCAAGTGGAGATTGATGAAGGGCATCGCGTCCTTTGTCGACATCACGGTCGTATCGCTGACGGTGCGCGAAGAAGATGATGATGACGTCGACATGTTGTTTTGTGATAAACTCACGTTTGAAGCGTCTGGCACGGCCGGAGCTTCGCTGAAATTCCTCATCACGGCACGTATGCTGCGAGGCAAGGATGGTTGGAGCATGACAGACACCAACGTGAACCTCGTCGCGGAGTTTGATTCCGAGACGAAAACTATCGTACCTGTACACGCGGGATTGAGTGGTTCGACCTTGTCTCTCGTGAAGCGTGTTGGCGAGCGAGCGAAGAAGATCGAGACGAAAACAGATTTGGCGCCGATTACCGTCAAACAACAGCAAGGTCCGCACAAGGCTGTGAGGGGTCTACTCAAAGTGCCGAGGAAATGCAAGATAGAATTTAAACGCGTCGTGATGGAGAATAAGAACCAGGAAGCACCGTTGACTGGCGTGATGACGCATATGCAATTCTCGGTCGAGAGAGTGAGCGCGTCCAAAAAGGGATTTCGTCTCTTTCGAAAGCAACAGCAAGTCGTCTCGCCGTTTGCCTCCACGGCGTTCGAGGCGGACGCGTGGGCAGAGGTGAATATGTCCGTGGCGGATGCAAAATTAGTGCATGGAAAGCATCAGACATTAGCTCTCATCAACGCGCCGAGTGCCTCGGTATTCTTGTCGCTTTCAGAGAAAGCACTCGGCGACGGCGGCAAATTGCCCGCCACCGCAACGTTTACGGTGGATTCGTGCGATTTTAGGCACCATGCCGATGCGGCAGATTTAGTCGCTGCGTTAAAGGCGCAGAAAACGAAATCAAGAAACGGCTCCACTAAGTCGACGAACACAAAAAAGAACTCGGCGCCGTGGGACGTCGTCGATGCGCAGATGATGTGCAAAACGTCGCTATGCGCGAGAATGTACGACGAGCACGGGGCAACATCGTGTCAGTTTCTCACCGAGCAGATTCGTGGTCGATATGGAAATTTAGTCGATGAAGGGACGTGTATGCTAGTTAGTTCGAGCGCGTCAGACAAGCGCGGCGTGTGCACGATGTCACGCGTACAAGTGACGGTTCCCGGTTACCACCCCGTCGTGCAGATTGAAGCCATCAGCGTTGCGCGATCCGAAGCTGCCGGAAACGCGGTTGAGTTGTCGGAAACTACCATCGATTTGAACATGAACGAAGCAGGTGAACTCGCAAAGAAGATTGATGCCGTCGCGAAGCGCGCCAAGGCAACCATGGCGAGCGCAAAAGGCGATTCGTCTGACAAGGCGACGTCTTCAAATAAGGTGAAGAAATCTACACGCGTCATCTTGGTCGACACAGCGATGCGCGCTCGATGCACGATGACGCCTTACTCGACGTTCGGTGAGATACCGCAAAACTCGCGCGGCGATGAGCCTGTAGAGTGCGCGCTCGACATAAGTTGTCCGCTCGCAGAGATGTCGCAGCCGGAGGCAAACTTAACGAGAATGGCGGCGGGTGGTTTCACAGTCTCTATGTACGACACCATTCAAAGACCCGCCAAAGCCGAAGAGGCGAAGAAAGATTCGCGGTGGGTCGGACGAGTCAATTACGAAGAAGTCGCGGTAGAGAACAACCGCGTGATGCTAGTCGGAAGTCTCGATGTTGAGTACAAACAAGGCGCCAACAAGCGCGCGGCAGTATCCGTGGAAGGCGTCGAATTTGATTGGGAACCGGATGCGCATTTTCTCGCACTAGAAATTTCAAACCTGGCAAAGGCTGCAAAGCCAGCAAAGATGTCGACTGACGGTACGCAAAACGCCTCGAAGGATCAAACAAAATTGGATCTTTCGTTTGACGTGCGCAAAGTCAGCGGCTCGTTCTTTGTCACGCCGGGCGCGTGCGCGCAAGTATCATTTGGACTTATGGACGCGCGCCCACTCGAAAAAACGTGCTGCGTGAGAGATGTGACTTTTGGTATGAACGGATACACGATAACGGAGTTAGAATTGATCTCCGTAACTCAAGACGAGTGCGAACGCACGTTGCCTCATGTCGCAGCGATCACACACGAAGACGCCGAAGACATCGCCAGGCGCCGCAAGTTTCAAATTGTGGTTGAGAAGGCAAAGCTCATGCTTCCCGCAAACTTAGACCTCGGCGACGCCATGGTAGCCATGATTATAGGCGAAGCGGTATTCTCCGACGTCGTGAAAACGACTGGGAAGCGCGCAAAGAAGGAGCGAATTTCGTTGGCTGCCAATTTACCCGCCTGCGCCGAATCGTCTCCGTCAAAACCGGCGACTGAAATCAATGTCAAGGTCAGCAGTATCGAAATTGAAGTCGAAGACTCGAATGATTTGGAGCGTTTTATGCGTGCAAAGCAAGCTGCATTGGGATCTTGCATCGCGGCCGCGGAGTTTACGTCTTCCACTGAAGAGGCGATGCGAAGCATCACCACGACGTATCTCCAGCATAAGGAATTCTTAGCAAACGGCGGTGGCTCCGCGTTGCACATGGATATAGGCAGCGTCACCTCTACGGCAGTGTGGGGAGGTGGTAAAGGCGATGGTGATGAGCTCACAGCGAAAGCAGGCGCGCACGTACGTCGTGTGGATGCTCCGTATAGCGATTCTGTGTCTTTGCAGATGCAAAACGTTTTGACGATGCACACAAGCGTAACCGAAATGCGCGTCTGCGTGGCGGATTTGACCGCACGTCCTATTTTCATGTGTAGTGAAGCCACGATCGCAGGGACATTTGTGCAGGCTAGACAATACGCCCCGCGCATATTGACGGGACAAGTTGCCCTCCCTGTCGGACGAAGACGATGGGCGAAGACAAACGGACCCGACACGCCTTCGCGACCGACGGCGATGTGGTACACAGATGCGACTTTTGACATCAAAGAAGCTGATATATTTGTGGCGACGTGCATTGAGCCGTATTTGTTCAATGTGTCGCGAGAGCTCACGACGAGACTCGTCCTTCCACGCCTGCACAAGCACATTCCAGGAGGCGGAGGTGGACGTCCGCCGACGAAGGAATACGATCGAAACAATCCCAGACCGCCGAGCATGCCCTGGTGGGATATTTTGAGAAGTCAGTGGCGCGGATTAATGCGTATAACGATGATTCAGTCCGGTGCGAAGGTGGATAGTCAAGGACAGATTGAGCATCTCGGCGCGCACGGGGGAGACTCGTTTGCGAGCGAGCTAGAGATTTTCGCCGACATGTGGGAGTTCGACATGAAGCCGCGCAACGTGGTCATTCGTAGCGCGAACTTCACGATATCAAGAATTCAAGATGATGAAGACTGTACCGAAGCTTCGACGCCACGCGCGGATGAACCATCGCCGAAGCATAAGTTGGTCATCTTCCCGGTCATGTGCGTCAAGGCAGATTACGAATTCAAAGCCCTCCTCGATGGCGGCGATGGTCATCGTACGCACTACAGACACGACTCAACGACTGGAAAGGAGCTTTACTCCAGAGATTTGACGCGCTCAAGTGCTTGTTTTGTGAATCTCGATGTCGATCTGGCGTCCATGGAAGAGTTCGTCACGAAAATGGTCAACGCCGCGACCATGGATCGCTTCGTCGAATACGTGAGAAATCTTACCACTGACGTGCCATCGTTCGAACACCAGGGCCACTATTCGAATCCGACCATAGCGCTGACACCAGATGACGTTGAGTTCATGAAACAATGGGAACATGGGATGAAGAAGCCAATGGTCGCGCTGCGGTCGATCTGGAACTTGCGACCGTGGGGCGCCCCGCGACGGGTAAAACACCCAGAATCGATAAGTTTGGTTGACTTGTTCGCAAGCATCGACACTGTCATCACCTCGAGCGTCATTCATGTGGTGAACGCTTCGAGCGACGAGACAGCTAATGCGTACGGGGCGTGTTTCTGTCTCAAATCGGTGCATTGCGTCGCGAAAAAAGCGCCTCGGACCAAGGTGGAATTCACCCTGCGAGCAGATTCGTCGCAATTCCACGTGCCTGAGCGTGACGGCAGTCTCGAACGTAAGGGATCGAGTCCACGTCGCCTCGCTAATCTTCGCGCTGGATCTATTACCAACAGACTGAACTTTGCAGAGCTCGACGACGTCGTCAAAGAGATGTTGCAAGGAAGCGCCAAGAGCCCGTCACAGGCAGATGATGGATCGGCTTCGCGCCCGACGTCCACGGATCCAACGTTGGTATTAGACACGAAAAGACTCGAGATTACTCAGCGCAATGAAGATTCAGTGGCCAGCCAGGGCATTCAGATCGAAGTTGACGCTCCTCGGATCTTAATTGAAGCCGAACAGCGGAACGCTATCCTCGGCTGGATCAACGCCATTTGGACGGCGGCGCAGACGGAAAGACGCGAGCCGACTTGGACCGAGCTCAATCGCATCCTAAAGTCAGCGGATAAACTGTCGGGAGTGAGTCGACGTCGCCGTGAATTAGACGATATCATGGGCGATGGACCAAGTTTGCACGCGCTAAGTGCGGAAGAGACGCTCGAAAAGAATTACGAATCACCGAAACGTGCGACGGAAGCTGTTGTGCTCTTCGTCATTCAAATCACCGCTCCGCAAATCAATTTTAAGGGCAAAGATGCCGCTGGTCGAATGTTACTCGCAGCCGAAGGCGGACTTGTGGTTGGTAGACGAATGGACGACGGCGGTTCGACGGGTCGTCGTCTCGTCACGGTATCTTTACAACAAGTTCAAGCGTACGTGGCGCCGACGAACGTCGACTTAAACGCCGGTGTGCAGTGGTTGCGGGAAAATCATTCTTCGGTGGATGGCATACATACTTCTTTGGTTCGTGACGACGTATTCGAAAGTGGCGACGGTCGCAAAGAATCAGGTTCGCTCTTGCGACGCATTTTCGCTCCAGGTTCGATGGTTTTTGAGCACGCAAACGCCGTCACAGCGACGCAAAGTCGCATAACCGACGCCGAGTTGTACGCGTACAACGAGCCGACGGAGGCTGATGTTCAGGCTTTCGGTAAGCGCACGGCGAGCGAGACCAAAGGGGAAGCGGTGAGCCAATTTTCAATGCGTTCTCCCGAAATCGTCGCGGAAATGAATTCGAGCCAGTACGTTGTTTTGATCGACGTCATGGCGAGCCTATTCTTGACACCAGCGGCTTTGGAGCGTCCTCGACCGAGCTTTCAGGCTTCAAAGGTTTTGATGAGTCGTGATCGAACGTTGAGTGACACGGTTGCGCTTGAATCTTCAGCTATCGTCGCGAAACCGATGATGAAGTTGATGGCCGCTCGCTGGGCGGTGGAGAGTATGGAGAAGAATTATCGCCGCGCGGTCGCTCTGGCGCCGAGCGAAAAGCAGAAAGTCCTTCGTGAAATCGATGTCCTTTGGTCCGCTGCGCAGAAGGCTGAGTTGCGCGTCCTCGCTGCGGTGCATCAAGCCGAAGAGAACGATAGGCTCTATCGGCGGCACTCCGCGATTCGATTAAGTCTCGAAATCGAACACGCGGCTTGGACTTTGTGGCAGGGTGGGAGTCCTTTCATCTCCGCTCAGCTCTCGCGACTGTCGCTTTCGCGCGAACGCCAGGTTGACTCTTCTGGGATGCTGCGATTTAAGCTGCACGGTTTAAGTATGGTGTCGCTCGATGAAGGCTGCGTCGATCAGATGTTTTCTCGCTGGATTCCACCGGGAAGCGTGCACGAATCACGCGCGCGTAACGACGCGCCGTTGATTGACTTTTTCTCCATCCGCGCGGGATCGGCGCCGGAGAAACCGGTATACGACCATTTGGAGCTGAGTGTGCAACCGTTCGAGGTGGACATCAAGCACTCGCAGTACAAAATGATTTACCAATATCTCTTTCCAATGACGAAGTCCAGCGATCACGACGCGTTTGAGAATGTTTACAGGCGTCCGGCGCTCGCCAAGAATGCGGAGATGTCGCCGCGCGAGAGCTTGATTCGGGCGCAATCTATAAACGCAAAGGGTGTGCATCTGACGCCGCTTGAATTGCCGTCGGAGATGTCGGCGTCAAAGCATCGGCGACGATGGCGTTGGAACGAAGAAAAAGATGAAGTTCTCGAAGAGTTTGAAGACGTGCATGCGAAAAAGGGCGAAAAGGGTATTGATCACAAAACCGTACTTTTGCGCTATTTCAGAATTCATCCTCTGCACATGAAGATGACGTACGAAGGCAAATCACGCGCGTTCAGAGACTTGCAACTCGGCGTCGACGCCTTTGCGTACGAAAACTTTTCCGGTCGCTGGCGTGACTTGACGTCAGAGCTTAAAAACCACATCGTATGGAGCGTGTTGAAATCGCTCGTCGGCTTTCGAGGAAAGTTTGTCGAGAGCAAGATCGATGACACGCAGTCCATCTTCATGCGCGTCGCGGAGCGGTTGAAGAAAACTGCCAACTTGCTCCCGAAGCCCAAACCAGAAACTTCCAGCGGCGCCGAGCACGATTCCGAGTCGGAGACGGCCGTCGACGACCGAATTAAGTCGCAGACGTCCCAGGCCGAACTCTTTCGCACCGGATGGAACGACGTCGACGTCGACATCGAAGTACCGCGCGGCGATGGTCGAAAAGCGCCGTCGCGACGCTTCTCGAGGAAGAAGAAGAAACCTCGCCGCATCCGCCCAATCAAAAACACCAAGAAATTCCTCGCCACGGTCGGCATTGGCTCCTACACGCCGAGCGGTGCCGAGGGAACGCCTTCTTTGCGCAGCCGCACCGAAGTCATCGACGCGTGGTCCACCCCAAACTTGTAACGTTGTAATACTACTCGCGGCGTCAAACTGCAGAAAGGGGAACGAGCACGAAAAAGAGACGATTTGTCTCTCCGAGTGCGCAATCGCTCGCCCGGCGTCACTTCGCGCCTCGCGCGCGCGGCGAACGCGCATCCCGAGACGAAGCACACGATGCCCACGTCACCGCTCGCCGATCGCGCGCCGCTGAGCGACGCCGACGCGAACGCGAACGCGAACGATGATGGATTCATGAGCCACGCGCCGCGCGCCATCAAATTACGAAACGTCGCGACGCACCACCCGGTGCGTAAACTCGGCCCGAGCACGGGCGTCGAGGCGATCTTGGGCGGTGATGAAAACGCGCCGTTCGCGCAGAACGCGCAGAGGAAGTGGAACGAGAACCGGGCGAGACAGCACGCGGGGGCGAATCTGTTCGGCGCGGCGTCGCCGGCGAAGCGAGACGCGCGAGAGGAAAGAATCAAAGATGCGAATGGGAAACTCGCGGACGTCGGCGCGAGGTACGACATCGTGAGCGCGAAGACGTTAACGCTGCAAGAGTTGAGACAGGCGTGCCGGGCGCGAGGGGTGAATCCTGGGGGAAGTAAGGATGCGCTGTGCGAACGGTTGGAGGACGCGATAAAGGCGGGCGCGCCGCCGCTGACGTTAGATTCGAGACCGACGACGCAACGAAGTGCGATTGGAGCGGGTGCGCGATTTACGAGTAAGGCGTGCGAAGTGCGGGCGCCGTCGATGGCGCAGCGCGAACTGCGCGAGTCGCAAAAGATTTGGCGAAGCCAGCAAAACGGACACGACATCTTCGGGACGTCCTTCGGCGACGCGGAGACAAAGAAACGGAAAGTCGTCGAGGGACCGAAGACGACGTTTTCATTCGAAGCCATCACGCAGTCGTACGTCGACGAGGGCGCTGTCGCGACGAAGGAGGCCGACGTCGCGCCCAAGCGTGCGAAGCGCGAAGCGCCGGCTTCCACGAATCCCATCACCGACGCCTTCGTTGAAGCGCCCAAGGCGGAGGTCGAGACGATGGCGGACCATCGCAAATCGGCGTGGTCGAATTTCCAAGGCGCGGGTTTGTTCTCCGAACACTGGACGACCGCGGAAGACGAAGCAGCGGCCGACGAGGCGCTCGTGAAATCATCCACCACCGAAACCGGCGCGTGGAAGACGCTCGAAGAAGAGCAAGACGAGCAGGACGAAGACGAGGCCGAGGCCATCGCCGAGCGCGAGGCCGACGAAGCCGTCGCGGCGGCAGAGCGCGAGTTAGCCGAAGAGCTCGCTCGCGAAGAGCAATCCGACTAGCGGCGGCCGAGCGCAAGTGAGCTTAAGAGCTCGCGAGCCTAAGAGCTCGCTCGCGAAGAGCCATCCGACGCGTCGGCGCCGAACGCTCGCGACTTCGTCTCGCCGCACGCGCGCGCGAGCCGACACACGCCGAAACGCCCTTCGTCGCGCGTTCTTTTTCATGTAATCTCATCGTCACCGACTCACGCGTCTCGCGCCCTCCCGTCGCGATCCGTCATCCGCGCCGTCTCTCGCGCCGCGCCTCCGCCCGGCGCCTCGGCGCGGTGCTTTTTGAGATCCATCGTCATCCGCACATCGACGCCCGCGCCCCCCACGCGCGCGAGCGCGCGATGAAGATCAAGTGCGGTCAGTGCGGAGAGGTGTTCGCGGACATCGCGCGCGCGAAATCGCACGGCGCGACGACCGGACACGACAGTTTCGAAGCCGCGAACGATGACGATGCGACCGCGACCGCGACGGCACACGCGACGAACGCGACGCCCGTCGACGGTGACGCCGCGCCGGACGCGGTGAAAGAAGACGCGACGACGCGCGATGAGGCGTCGACGCTGAAAGAACCGAGCGTGCGCGAGGATTTATTGCAAGAATTGACGGAATTGATGGGATTCGGGAGAAACAAAGCCGTGCGCGCGTTGTACTACTCGAAGGCGGATTCCGCGGAACGGGCGATCGATTGGATAGAGCGACACGAAGACGATGCGGACGTGAACGAACCGTTGTTGGTGGAAGATGAAGGCTTGAAGGCGCGAGAGGTGAAGACGGTGAGTAAGATGACGCCGGAGGAAGCCAAGGTAAAGGCGGACGAGTTGCGTAGAAACGCGGCCGCTAAAAAGGCGGAGCGGTTGTTGGAGGAGAAGGAGATGGAACGACTGCGAGAGCAAGAACGGATCCGGAGCGGGAAAGAATTGTTGGAGGCGAAGAAGTTGGAAGATGAGCTCAGTTTGAAGCGAAATGCCGAGCAGAGGGCGGCGGAGAAGGCGGAGATGGATCGAGCGCGCGCCGCGATTCGCGTGAAAATCGACGAAGACAGACGAGAGCGTCGACGAAAGCTCGGATTGCCGGAGGAGTTATCGCCCGAGGAGATGGAGGAGGAGCGTCAACGCGAGGAGGCGCGTGCGCAGGCGGCGCAAGAGGAGATAGCTCGCAAGGCTGCGGCGGGGATGTACGTCAAACCGGTTTCGAAATTGGAAAATTTACGCAAGCACTTGGTGGACATTAAAAAGGCGTTCGCCGAAGACGCCGACGCCGTGACGACGTGCTTTAAGACGCTGTTGACGTACCTCGGCAACATCGCCCGCGATCCGAGCGAAGAAAAGTATCGCTCTATCAAGCTCTCCAACGCCGCGTTTCAAAAGCGCGTCGCCGCCGTGGGGGGCGAAATCTATCTCTTGGAATTTGGTTTCGTCGAAACCGTCGACGACGCCGGAGAAAAGCGTCTCGTGTTACCGCGCGACGGCGCCGACCCGGTGTTATTGCGCACCGCGGGCGAGGAGCTTCACGGCGCGATTGAGAATCCATTCTTTGGCGCGCTTTAGCCACGATATTCCGTATCTCTTGAAATGAAACACCGACCACATTCGTTCCTTCGTCGGCGTTCGGTTCGCCGCGCTCTCCGGCGCCTCATTCTCCAGCGCGCGACGACGACCGCGACCGCGCCGCCGCGCGTCGCCGCGTCGATCGATGGCGCGGAAGAAGACAAAGAAGCGTCCGGTCATCGCGCGCGACGACGTCGAGTCGCGCGCGACGCTCAAAAGCGACGATGAAACGGAAGATTACGACGACGCGGATTCGTCGCCCGCGCGCGTTCCGAACGGCGTGGACGCCTCGCGCGTCGCGTTCGGCGCGCGGGCGTCGCCGTCGCGCGTCCGAGGCGAAGACGAAGGACCGGTGAAGCTGTGCGTCACGGTGCGGCCGCAGGTCGTCGTCGACGACGACGAAGCGTCGATGCGGATAGATATTTTAGAAGAGGTCGTGGAGGATTTGAAGCTCGAGCTCGACGGGTACCGAGCGGCGGCGCGGGAGTTGGCGATCGAGATCGAGGCGAAGGATAGAGCGCTCGAGGCGAGCGCGAGGGACACGCGACACGAAAAGACGGAGGGACGCGCGCTGGCCGTGCGCGAGGCCACGGCGAGATTGACGGATAGATTGGAAAAGGCGGAGAAAGCGGTCGAGCGCGAACGCGGGGATGGCGATCGAGGACGCAAAGCTTTGGAGACGCTGAAGAAAATGGAAGCCGAACTCGAGCGGCGGATGTGCGACCAAGACGAGGCGTTCGAGCTCAAGTGGGCGCAGCGCGTGGCGGAGGCTAACGCCGATCGAGACGCGTTTCGTGGTAAACTCGCCAAGCTGGAGGGCGAGATGGAGACGGTTAAAATCTCGGAAGAACGCGCTCGGAGCGAATTGGTTTCGGCGAAACGTCAAATCGACGAGTTACAGCTCCGTCTAGCCCGAGCGCTTTCCGCGCCCGCACCGCGCGGAAACGAGCGCACGGACGATCCACGCGACGTCGTCGACGACGACGCGTCGAAACCTCGTCGTGGTTTCTTTTCCTTCATCACGGGCGTGCCCGAGGCGCCGAAATCGGACCGTCCCGTCGTCGACGCCTAGCCCGCGCCGTCTCGACGTTCAACCCATCGCAACGCATCACAGACACCGACGACCGACGCGTATTAATCCATGCATCCGCCCACGCGTCTCGCGCCCGATCGCTCGCGCGCGCGGCGCCCCGCGTCCCGGTCTTCGTCTCTCGCGCGTCGCGTCGATTTAAATCAGTTGGGACAGCCGCGCGCGCGGGCCATCGCACTTGACCGTCATTCCTCGACGCGCCTCGCGCGCCGTCGCGCGCGCCGATGACCGAGAACGCGCTCGTCATCGCGCGGACGCCCGCGGATAAGTACCGCGTGCGAGCGTGCGCGCAATGCGACAGAAAAGGCGACGCACTCGCGATTCATTGGCGACGCGGGCACGACCCATCGTCCGCGCTGTTCGGGAAGGATCTGTGCGATAAGTGCGGTAAAGCCGAGAGCCGACGGTTGGTGAAGGAGCGAGGCGCGGTCCCGCGCGTGGTGTTTCGAGGAACGACGGACGGCGCGACGAGGGCGCCGAGGGCGTCGGGGAAGACGTCGGGGACGAGACGACGAAGGGCGCCGGCGGTTGGCGGAGAGAAGACGCCGCCGGCGAAGGCGAGATCGCGACCGGAGACGAAGCTCGGCGCTAAGAAAGCGGTGAGAAAGGCGAAGACGTCGCACGCTGGGTTGGGGTCGATCGCGGTGGTGCGTGAAAAGCTGAGACAATTGGCGACGGAGGAACCGTATTACGCGTGCGAATCCTGGCGGCGAACGCCGTACGACATCACTCCGTACGATGTGCTGCCGGATGGTGCGTACGTCGCGGGCGTCGGTGTCGAAGATGAGGACGCGAAAGTGTTGTTTGATCGGTTGAACACGTCGGTGAGGGATGGATGGACGGATTACGTGCCCGTGAGCGTGAGCGACGGGACCGCGGCGGCGGCGACGGGACAGCAACCGTCGATGAAGGCGCACAGTGGACTGGAATTAGATTTGTCCACGGAGAAGTTGCGCACGCCGTTGCGTTTGGGGGTGGATGTGGAGGAAAGACCGCTGTGGGGGATGGATTGTTTCACGCGCGAAGCGATTTTGGCCAGCATATCTGGGGTGACGTGGTACGCGGGCGACGAGAATCGGCCCAGGCGAGTGGAGTATTTGCAACAGCGATTTCTACCGAAGTTGCACACGCTCGGCGCTGATGGCTGGGATGCGTCGCGTGTGGCGCAGTGCGTGCTCGATGATGCGATAAAGAATGGTGAGAAACACACGGCGATGGCTTCGCGCGCGTTGCTGAGAGTTATTGCGGAGTGCGACGACGACTACGCCCGGGCGCCGGCGCCGAAAAAGAAGAAGGCAAACTCTACGACGACTACGGGAGAAGTCAAGGCGGAGGATCATACAGAAGAAATCGTCGAATCCCATGATCCGCGCGCTAGGCGCGAGAGATTTCGAATCCATCCCAAAGGTACGGGTGTGGTATGCATAAATCCCAACGGCTTGAAGGCGGGTACGTTCGTGAATCACTACATCGGTGAAATTTATTCGCCGTGGAAGTGGTACGAACGGCAAGACGCCATAAAAAAGTGTTACCCCGGCATGGAGCTTCCCTCGTTCTTCAACATCACGCTGGAGCGTCCGCCGCACGATGATCGTGGGCGGCACGTCATCTTCGTCGAAGCGATGCACAAAGGCTGCTTTGCGTCGCGGCTTTCGCACTCGTGCGAACCGAATTGTCAAACGGTGACGTTCGCAAAGGGTGGCAAGCTTACCCTCGGTATGTTCACCACGCAAGACATCGCGTACGGCGAAGAGATGACGTGGGACTATAGTTGCATCACCGAAAGCGCCGAGGAATACCGTACTGGATTTTGTCTGTGCTCGTCTCCAACGTGCCGAGGTTCGTTCCTCACGTATTCGGGCTCGGGCGCGTTCACGGCGGTGGTGAACAAAAAGCACGCATTTTTACATCGCAACGCCATACTTTTCAAGGCGAGCACGTCTGCGTTGACGAATGTTGATCGTAAGATGCTACATGACAGCGGTATCCGCGAATGTGCGCTCGAACATTGTCCGGACTGGGTCGTCAAGTGGGCGGCGTTGACTCTCGAGTACATCAAGCTAGAGGAGAACGAACTCCCGAACGAGTTGATGAGCTTGCCCGCGACGCGTTTCGGTCGGTACAACGAACTCGGGGCAAAAAGCGAAGCAACTGGGGTGGCGGCAACGAGGATCACGAACCTTATCGTTACGCTCGATAAAATCCGGTACGTGTTGACGCGATCCGGACAGGAACGAGCTCCATTCTTTCGGGTTTTGACAGAGAGCGAAGTGATCGAGCACCTTTGGAGCGGTGACGAGTCCATATTACGACGAATCTTGCGCTCAATATTAGCCGGCGCAGGGGCGAAGAAAGGGTCAAATTCTGTTAGCAAGAGTCGATTAGTCATGGCGAAGATGCCAAAAACCGGCGACGCTCGCGTCGACGCGGCGATGAAAGCGATTCAGGAACGCATCGACATTGATGAACGACCGAAGACCGCTAGTGGTGCGTGTGAGTCAATGCTCGAGATTTGTACGATTTTAAGGCGAATCGACGCGACTTTTTACGCGCAAGTGTCAGATTTGTTGTGGTTTTACGCCAACACTCGCAACTGGTTCACACACGCCAAGCTCGATAACGTCATTTCGCCCGCGGTGAACATCGATGATGTGGCGAGCGTGATACCGACGACGCAGCGAAAGCACATCCCTAACGCATTCCGTGGTAACAGGGAGGCGATGCTGCAAAAACGGTACGGTGCTCTTTACGTATGGGGGCAGTTGGTGACGTGGTACAAGCAAACCATTTACAGTCCCGATTCTTCGCTCAGCGCCGATCGTCGCGGGACTTTGTCGTTGCCAGATCCCGAGAGTTGTTGCAGCGCCGCGCCGTCGGCGTACGTGAACAAAGAGCGAAAGGAACTGTTCAAGGCTCTCCGCAAGAACAAGCATCAGTCTTGGCCGACGGCGACGTCGTGGAGTTTCAAAAATCCAGCCAAGGTGTACGGCTCACCGATGTTCGACGACGCGTTGCGAGAGATGTACCCGAAAGAGTACGCCTCGACCACGTCCTTCACCACTTTACTCGACAAGCACGAACGTCAGTCTATGTAGGTGACATGCGCCGCGCGTAACCTTTGCTTAGTTTGTATCGACTTCACGCGCGTCGATTCCCCGCGTCTCGCCCCGTCGCACTCGCCGTCGAGACGCGCGCCGCACACTCCCGCGCGCGACGACGCGCGAGATGTCGTTTCATCCCAAGCCCGACGTCCCGGACGCGCTGGAGAGAGTCTCGCGATGCGATATCCTGATCGCCCCCGCGCCTGGGACGTGCGGGAACGTGGGTCAGCTCGCGTGCGATGTCTTGGCGCTCAACCTGAATCTTTCGCGCGTCGGCGTCCTCGACTTCGAACACTTGATCCCGGTGTGTGGCCGCGATGCGCTGTACGATGACGTCGGGGATGGTGACGTCGCGGGCGCTTTGGCGTGCGCGTGCGAGGTGTACGTCGGAGAAGTGGACTTCGCGGCGGACGCGAAGGCGCGGGAAACGCGAACCGTCGTCGTCGCGCAGATCCGCAGCGACGCCAACATCGGTGCGCGACGATTATTTTGCGAAGAGTACGTCAACTTTTTGACGACATTTGCTCATCCCGAGCGCGTGGTGCTGCTGTCGAGCTTACCGTCGACGTACGGCGCGAGCGCGGCGCAAATCGGCGGGACGAAGTGGCGGCGGTTCGGCGGCGACGATGACTTCAAGTCCATGTGCGCCGCGAACGAATTGATCGAGCTCGAAAAAAATGTGTATCCACCTTCCGAAGAGATCGCGGAGTCCGTGGACCCGCACTGGGCGCTCGTGGATACGATAGGAACGAACACGCGCGTGGGGTGCGTCGTGGCGGTGTGCAGCGAGGGCGACAACAGCGTCGACGGCGCGGGGATGGCGCTTGCGGCGGCGCGCGCGTGTGGGATAGATGTAGGTACAGAACCGAAGGCGCCGATTCCTGGGGCGACGTACATCGGGCCGTGGCGCGTGCCGCGATCTTGGGAAGGCGCGTTCGGGTTGCGAGAAGTTAGCCGCGACATGTTCTCGTAGACGGATGTCATTTTCAATGTGCTGTTGTTACACGGAACGCGTCCTAATCGTTACCGACGCGCAAGCTTTGCACGAGTTTCACGTACCCTGGCTCGTCCGGGGTGATAAAACCGTGCCGCACGCAAAAATCGATGATCACGAGGCAGCAGTTCGGCTTGAAGTCCTCCGTTGTCGCCATGATGTCGATCACTTTGGAAATTTCGTATCGCTCGAAACTTTCCACCTCGCCGTCGTCTGGAGTCGGCACGAAATCCAGCGGGAGCTCTAAATCGTAGCAGAACAGCACGTCTCGCTTGCAGCAACCCTGGTAATTCATCGAATAACTCACCGCGCCGACCGCCGTGGCGTTCTTTGCCAACGACTCGGGCACGCTCGCCTCCTCTCCGCACTCCTTGACGACGCACACGCTCGGAGGCATGCCGTCGGGCAATCCTCCGGCGACGAGGTGATCGAGCTTGGAAGGAAACGTTTGTTTGTTCTTCGCTCGCTTCCCTACCCACAGCTCTTTGGTGCCGTCCGGTAACGTCACGAACCCGTTCACGTGGACGCCGTACGCTCGCACGCCCAAGAGCGACGCCGCCGCGCGTTCGACGCGCAACAACGGCGGCACGCCGTACCCCATCGTGACGGGAAAAATCTCATCCCGCCAACCCGTGATGACGCCCTTATCTCTCAGCGCCTCCAGCGCCGGTCGCAGCGCGTCCGTGCGCTTATCCGGGGTATCCAACTCCCGCGCGAAAACCACCGTCCCGCTCGCGTCCCGCTCGAGCGTCCCCGACCCGCTCGCGCCCAACAGCTCGTCCGCGAACCACGGCTGAAGCGCGCCCACGGCGTGACCGTCGACGACGAAAGGCACGTATTTGGCGTGGTCCGCGGCGGTGATTTCGTTACACGCGTCCACGCGCGGCTGTAAACGCTCGGCGTTTGAGAGCGCGCGCGCCATCGCCGCGCGCGCGCGAGCGTTCGAAACGACGCGCGCCGCGCGCCGCGTCAACACCGCGCCGCGCGCCGACGCGCCGCGCGACATGCGCGTCGTCCGACGTCGACGCCGACGTCGAGTCGGCGTGTGCCGCGCGCGCGCGTCTCCTCGCGTCTTCGAATCATCCCTCGACGCGCGTCGCGCCGCCTCCGCGCGCCCACGCGCACCGATCGAAATCACGCTTTTCTCACGCGTCGGCGCCTCCGCGCCGCATCGCTCGCATCGCCGGCGTCCAGAACGCTCGACACGCCGCGTCGACGCCCGCCGCGCTCACCATCGTCCACGCCACCCCCCCCACGCACCCGTCCTCGCGCGCGCCGTCGTCCAGCCCGAACGACAGCCACTTCCCCATCGGCCACGCGCACGCGCTCGGCAGCGCGAACATCACCGCGCGCGCGTTCGCGCCCGCGAACGCCAGTCCGCAGACCGCCTTCATCGCGCTCGCCCCGTGCGCGCATCGCAGCGCCGCGCGCGTCGCCGGCGTCCGCCTCGCCTCGAGCGCCGCGAGTCGCGCGCGTAATTTTTCCACCCGTCGTTCGTACGTCGCGTCGGCGCGCGACGCGCGTCGCGCGAGCGACCGCGACGCCCTCGCGATCGCGCGCTGCAGCGCGAGCAACGGTTCGAGGTCGAAGCGCCACCACAGCGCGTGCTTGGCGCAGTCGACGACGACGAAGGCGACCAAGATCGTCCACGGGCTCGACGCGAGCGCGCGCGCGGTATTTTCACCCATCGACCGAACGCGCGCGCGCGCGCGCGTCGCGGTCGGACGCGCGTCGAGCCGGCGATGATTGGATGGCCGG
>Ga0181599_1000505_pt1 | contig 40963 bp, 28 predicted proteins | sample 041ome_3_FD_148658 | JGI IMG/M metagenome (GOLD analysis project Ga0181599, IMG submission 148658) | Coastal salt marsh microbial communities from the Groves Creek Marsh, Skidaway Island, Georgia - 041405US metaG (spades assembly) | ecosystem: Environmental > Aquatic > Marine > Intertidal zone >...
AAGAAGCGCGCGACCGCCTCGACGACCGTGTAGTGTAATCCAGTCTCGCCCGCGCTCACTGTTTACCCATACGACATCGATCGCGCCACGCGGTCGGTCGGACATTCGCCGCGGCGTGGATAGGATCGACGCTTTCCGCGGCGCGCGCGCGGGATTACGACGCGCGCGGATAACGCGACGACGCGCGACGCGAGCGCCGATCCGAGCGACGATCGCGGAAAGCGTCGATCCGAGCGACGACGACGCGCGCGATGGCGACGCGCGCGATGGCGAACGCGACGCGAGGCGCGCGCGGGACGGCGGCGATAGGACGGGGACGCACGACGACGACGGCGGCGACGACGGCGACGGCGGCGACGCGAGGACGCGCGCGGGAACGCGCGGTGGTGACGATGGCGGTGTCGTCGAACGCGTCGACGGGGAAAACGTCGAGCGGGACGCGAGTGATGCGGAATAAGAATCGCGCGGTGGTGGATGGATCGTTGCTGAGCGCCCCGGCGAGCGCGAGACGACGTCCGGAGGACGTCGTCGGGGATGGGGCGAGTGGGTACGAGGTGGAACAGCGCGCGTTGGAGGCGTGCGTGGCGAGACAAACGGCGAACGAGCGAGCGCCGAAGATTAACGTGCCGATCGAGAGTTTGGACGCGGCGTACGAACGCTGCAGAGAAGTGACGGCTGAGTACGCGAAGACGTTTTATCTCGGCACAAAGCTCATGACACCGGAGAAGCAACGAGCGATTTGGGCGATTTATGTGTGGTGCCGGAGAACGGATGAGCTAGTCGACGGACCGAATGCGTCGCACATCACCCCGGAAGCGCTCGATCGATGGGAAGAACGCCTCGAGGGTATCTTTGACGGGAAGCCGGTGGATATGATCGACGCGACGCTGTGCGATACCCTCTCGCGATTTCCGGTCGATATTCAGCCGTTCAGAGACATGATTGATGGTATGCGAATGGATCTCGTTAAGCCGCGGTACGAGACTTTCGACGAGCTTTACGAGTATTGCTACCGCGTCGCCGGCACGGTGGGTTTGATGTCCATGCCCATCATGGGATGCGACGAGAATTTCCAGGGCGACGTCAAGAAGGTGTACAAAGCTGCGTTGGCGCTTGGGCTCGCGAATCAATTGACAAACATTTTGCGCGACGTCGGCGAAGATGCGCAAACGCGCAACCGCATTTACGTCCCGATCGAGGATTTGAACAGATTCGGCATCACCGAGCAAGAGGTTTTGCGAGGTATGTTCAGCCCGTCCACGGGCAAGGTTGACGACCGCTGGGTGGCGTTTATGAAGTTTCAAATCGAACGCGCGCGCCAAGTGTTTAAAGACGCCGAAGATGGCGTCAACTGCTTGCACAAGGACGCTCGCTGGCCCGTCTGGAGTGCGTTGGATGTGTACAGAAACATTTTAGATGCGATCGAGGCAAATGGGTACAACAACTTCAATCAGCGCGCTTACGTGCCCAAGGTTGAGAAGTTTCTCATGCTCCCGCAATCGTACTTGAAAGCTCAAAAAGCGCAAATGCACTAAGTTTACATACGGCTCGCTTCGCTCAGCTTTATCCTTGTATTCTCAACATTCATTCAATTCTTATTATTCATTTTATTACTGTCGGGTCGCTAAAAGACAACTTCTAAAAAGCATGTCTTACTCGCGTCGTCTTCGAGGCGCAGGTCTCGGTGCCTTGGGGGCGACGTCGACTGCCACCGCTGGAGTAGGCGCGCATTTAGGACAAATCCAATTGCTAGGCGCCTTGGCGCTATCCTTGATGCCGACGCAGCGAGTGTGCATCCAAATACCGCACTCGTCGCACGCGATCATTCGTTCGCCGTCGTCGTCTCCTGTGCCGCACATGCACTTGACCGTCCACTGTTCCAAGCCGCCCTGGTAACGGAATTCACTTTCTAAATCAGCGCCCTCGCCATGGACTTCGACGAACGCACCGTGCATTTTACGCCAACCCAAGCGAGTCTTGTCGCTCACGCCCTCGTACCCTTTCACTCGAGTCACTTTGAAGTCGGACAAGACGACGTACAAATCTCGAAACGCCTTGGACGCAACGCGCTTCAAATCACCGAGCGTAGGATCACTTGGAAGCCAAACCATCTCAGGGGGTGGCCGCGTGATCGTTCCGATGCGTTGACGCGACTTGCCGTTGTTTGCGCCCAATCCACTGAGCAGGGGACCTTGATTGCGAGTGTCGATGACCGCCGTGACGATGATTCGAATAGCCTTTTGAGCATTCGGTGCCGGCTTGACCAGCTTACTCGCTGGCGTGGAATCGAGCAAATCTTCGACTGGGGTGTAAATTTTGACGAATTGTTTCGTATCGAGAAGCGTACGAGCTGCTTCGATGAGCGGAGCACCTTTAACGGTGACGCGTTGACCCGCATTCTTTTGCAACCGCGCCGGTTTGTAGCTTTCCAGCACATCGTGGTACAACGTGAGCAAATCCCGATCCACCTCTGCCGCGGTGAGCTCATCCACAGTGCGAGCTACGCGACCGTTCTTGAACTTTTGCGCGAGCATTTTCGCTGGCGTAACTTCCGATCGCGGCTCAACTTTCACTGGCGTCGGCGCTTCGTCCTTGATGGCGACGAGTTGCAGCGGCTTCGAGCGTGTCACCTCTAACGTGAACTCCATCTGATTCTTACCCTGACGACGACGAACGATACATTGTTTTCCACTCGGAAGCGTCACTTGACGGTCATTGAGCGTCTTCAAGATGTGATCCAAGAGTCCCGTGTCGCCAATGCCCTTTTCTCTCGCACCGGCGCGAACTTCTTGTCTAGAAATCCATCGGTCTCGCTGATCGTTCAGGGCGAGTACGCACGCATTGGCCGCGACGTTAAGTCTCGCCTGACTCCATCTTGACGTCGTGCTCGGCGCATGGTGCGAGTCCCGACCGCGCGAATCCCAGTGTACCATCGGATCACTCGGCAAGTTGATTTTAATATCCTCTGGCGCAACGGCGGGACTTTCTTCGTCGCGACGCCGAAGCGCGCGAGCTCGCTCGGTCCGCGGCGGCGGCGGAGCTGCACTCGTCTTTGCCTTCTTTGACACTTGTTGTGAATTCGGTGGCGGACGTCTGGCTAATTTCGGAGAATCTGTGATATTGCGCTTGTACTCGCCCTTCTTGTCGACAATCTTTGTGCCCGCTAATACTGCAGCCACGCCGTGCAGGGCCAATCGCTCGGGCGGTCGGCGACCTTCCTTAACGGCCAGACGAATATCTCTTTGCAACATCATGACGTTGTTGACCAAATCACCCACAGTGTTGATCCCGATATCCTCGTTGTTGAAGATTTTCACATACTTGTCCACCAATGCCACGACGTCCACGGCGTCTTCGTTTCCTTCCTTATCTAAAAGATCCTTGACGTACGAAAAATCGTTACGAAGTTGTCGCACTGGAAACTTGCGTAAAAGCTCGCTCGCTCGCTTGTGCGTCATCAGGGTGTTCCCGAAGCTTCCCTTGCCGAAGATGTAGCCGTACGTCCCGTACCACGTCGCGCCGCGCGAAACCGGATTCAACAAACGAAGCTCTACACCGTATTTCTGACTCACATCCTCCACACTCACCTCTCTCGCGCGAAGCTGGTAGCAAATTGTTTCCCATAAACCCATCAATTGCGTTCCACTCAGCGCCATGCTCCCCGCTTCGCGCCCATTGATGCGTTTCAGGTGACCGAAACCGTTTGCGTGAATCATGCCGTGTAAAAGATGTGTCTGGTGATCTAAAATGGAACATTCTTTGTCCACTTCGTCGCATACCGAGCACTTACGTTCGCTCGAGCTCACGGCGCAGCAGCAAAGCTGACAAATGCGCTTACCCGTGAGTTCGGGTTTGTTCCGAGCTTTGAAATCGGTGTGCACGATGAAATGATACTGCTTCTTGTTCACCGGATGATGCACCCAACCGATGCATCGACAGCAATCGCAGTGCGCGCGCTCGGATTCCTCCACGACTTCTTCGTAAATGCGCAGCGTCGTCGCGTGGGGCTGACCTTTAGAGAGTACCACGGAGTATCCCATAATCCCGACCTCGGTGTATCTTCCGTCGCACTCGGCGTATCGATTCAGAAATGATTTGATGTTGTCCCGAAACGGTCCACCGTACGCGGCATCGCGATTTAACCAAGGCGTCGGCTCTATCGGCGCGCTTTTCCGCGCCCAACTCGGTCGAGATTTCCTCGGGGACGACCGTTCGTCGTCTTCCTCGTCCGCCTTCTTCGTCGTCGCCTCGCCGCCGCTCGTCCGTCGCCTCGCGTCCGTCTCCTCCTCGCTCGACCCTTCGCTCGTCGCGCTCTCGCGTTCACCACTCTCAGACGCCTCACCTACCGCACCACACGAGTCCTCGTCGTCGGAATCGCTCTCGCTCTCGCTCTCGCTCGCCGCCCTCTCGCGTCTCGCGCCCTCGTCTCGGCCGCTCCGCATGAATCCCCAATTCGCCGGCGTCAGCGCCCCCACGACGCGTCCGACGAACCCCCGCTCGCGCGTCCCACTCTCACGCTCGCCCTCGCCCTCGCGCTCGCTCTCGCTCTCGCTCGTCTCCGTCGCGTCGCTCGTCGTCCCGCTCGTCCCCGTCGCCGTCCCGCTCGAGCTCTCCGACGCCGTCGACGACGCCGACGCGCGCCCGCCTCGCGCCCGCGCGCCCCCTCCGCGCGCGCGCCGCGCCGTCGACGTCCATCCGTCGCCCCTCGAGGCGCGCGCGCGCGCTCGCGACGCGCGATCGCGCGCCATCGCGCGCGACGCGGCGTCGCGCAATGCGACGCGGAATAACGAACGACCGAAATCGGAGTCCCTCGTTCTCGAGTCACGACTCGAGAACGAGGGTTTCCGGGAACCCCGAGGGTTTCCGGGGACGCGTCGCGCGGGTCGGTCGGTCGATCGACCGCGCGAGGGTCGACGCGTCCGCGCGATCGACGGCGCGAGGGTCGACGCGCGATCGAAATGTCGATCGACGTCGACCGATCGCGACGCGGCGACGCGCAGACGCGCAGACGCGCGCGCGGGGCGGATGACGGCGACGGCGCGCGCGACGGTGACGGCGACGGCGACGGCGCGCGCGACGACGACGCGGGCGCGGCGCGCGCGGACGACGACGCGCGCGCGGCGTCGACGCGCGGACGCGACGACGACGCGGGCGACGACGGCGACGACGGCGTGGGAGGAAAAAGCGCGGAAAAGCGCGACGGGACGGACGCGCGACGGGCGACGGCGCGCGGCGGGACGGGCGGGGGCGATATATAACGCGTCGTGGGATGGGTTCGACGCGGGCGAGGACGAGGCGGAGGACGAGGCGGAGGACGCGACGGCGGCGAGGCGATGGGCGGGGTACGCGGGCGCGCTCGGGTTGAACTTGGGACTCGGGACGCTGTTTTGTTGGTCGATTTACTTGGTGCCGCTCGAACAAGGGCTGGGGGTGGGGCGAGCGGTGCTGTCGAGCGTGTTTTCGCTCTGCACGGTGGCCACGGTGAGCGCGATGTCGTTCGCGGGGCCGTGGGTGTACGCGACGTACTCGGCGTCTCGCGTGGCGGCGTTCGCGGCGGCGTTCGCGGGGTGCGGGCTGTGGACGGCGGCGCTGGCGGTGCCGCTCAGGGCGGTATGGCCGCTGTTTTTGGGGTATGGGGTGATGTTTGGGTTCGCGAGTGGACTCGGGTACGGACTGTCGGTGCAGATGTCGCCGTACGCGCCCCTGAGCGCGGGGCTCGCCACGGGGCTGGTGACGTCGGCGCGCGCGTTCGGGGCGTTTTTGTTCGCGCCGATGGTGAAGGCGATGGTGTTTTCGGGAGGGCCGCAATACGCTCTTAATACGCTCGGAAATTACATCGCGTTCTCTGCCGTGCCTATATTCCTTCTCTTTCGCGCGTGCGGGTTGGCGGCGCCGCTGGCGAAGATGCGCGACAAGGATAACGTCATGCTCGACGAGATGGAACGCGACATCAAGCTCGCACCGCTCATACGCGTGCTGTGGGTGTGTATGGCGACTGGATTGTTTTCTGGACTCATGGTCATGTCACACGGCGCCACCTTGCTGTCGTCTCGCGGTCTTTCCGCGCAAACGCTCATCATCGGCGGCGTGTCCATCGTCTCCTTTACGACATCCGCCGGTCGCATCTTTGGCGGATGGCTTTGCGATCGAGTGTCGCCGAAGCGCGTGCTCGTGCTCACACCACTTCTCGCGGTTGGACCGCTAATGTGGGCTGCCATGGATAAGACGAGCATTCTCGCCGGTAAACTCGCCCTCGCCGCCGCGGGCGTCGTGTACGGCATGTTCGCGAGCACCATACCGGTGGAGGTTCGCCGCGTCGCCGGCGCGGGCGATTTTGCGCGCACTTACGGGCGCATTTTTACCGCTTGGGGGCTCTCCGGTCTCGCCGCGCCTTACGTCGCGGGTTTATTTTATGATTCGTACGGCGATTATTCCTTCGCCCTGTACGTCGCCGCCGCGTTGAGTTGCGTCTCCGCTCTCGTCGCTCAGCTCTTGGAATCGCCTCGCACAGCCGAGCGCGAGCGCGTCGACGACGAGACCTCCCGCGCTCAGGCCGCGGCCAAGCGCGGCGAGCGCTTCATCGACTGCACCACCGACGGTTTAGCGTCCGGTTGAAACTCTTCTTGTACCTTCGCTCGCGCTTGTCCTTGTAATTTGTTGTCTGTCTCAACGCGTTTCGCGCGACCGAATCCGCGCGCGCGCGCGCACTCGTCGACGCGCGCGATGGTCGCCCGCGACGACGCCGAAAACGACCGCGAGCAACGCGATCCGTTCGAGCTGTTGGCGCCGATCGCGCGCCGCGCGCCGCGCGAGCGCGAACGCGCGACGGTGAAGGCTGACGAGGACGCCGAGCGAATCTCGACGACGAAAACGAACGCGCGACGCGCCGAGACGACGACGGAGGGGGTGAAAACGCGCGCGGACGAGGAGATCGAAGATGTCACGGCGCGCGTGCGGGCGCTGGAGGCGATCGCGCGCGAGGGGTTCGCGGAGATGAGCGCGGCGTTGAAAACGTTGACGGGACAGGTGGCGGCGTTGAGCGAACGCGTCGAGACGCTGTCGACGACGTCGGAAAGGTTCGAGGCGACGGAGGAAGACGACGGCTCGGGGTCGTACGATGATGATTACGAGGAGTACTACGAGGAGTGCCCGCCGCCGCCGCCGCCGCGAAGGGGGGATCGGGGACCGACGCCGCGACGCCACGGTCCGCCGCCTCGAGGCGGACACGGTCCTCCGCCGCACGAGCGTGGACCTCCGCCGCACGAGCGTGGGCCTCCGCCGCACGAGCGTGGACCTCCGCCGCACGAGCGTGGACCTCCGCCGCATCGTCACCCGCCACCACACGAGCGCGGGCCACCGCATCGCGGTCCTCCGCCACCGCACGGTCCTCCTCACGGATACGGCGCGCCGCCACCGCACGGTTCTCCCCACGGGTACGGTGCGCCGCCGCCGCCATTCGAGCAGCCGCGACCGGAATCTCCAGCCTATCCGACGGCGTACCCCGCGTACACTCCGATCGAGTCTTCGCCGCCGCCGCCGCCGCCTGCGAGCGCGGTGCAAACATCCGGAGCGGTGCCGCTCGAGCACATGATCGCCGACTTCGGCAACATGGGCTTTAGCCGCGAACAGGTGCTGGGCGTCGTCGGCGAGATGGCGGCCACAGGAAAGAAAATCGAAGTGAACAGCGTGTTGGATAAACTCATGCGCGGCGTTTAGGACATGTTTTACAGATTGTACCGATACCATCAATACGACTTGCGCGATTCTTCATCTAACTCGTCGAATATACCAATCTCGTGTTGGCGAGAGACGGCGTAACACTTGTGCGTGGTGAATAACCACTCCGAAAACGCCTCCATGGTAGTTATCCTAGACGCGTTGTCCCGTAACGCCGCCGCCGACGCGGCCTCGCGCTTCGCGCGAGCACGCAAGGCGGATTCCGAAACGCCGGCGTCCTCCGTGCTCACGAACCGCATGTCCACAACCCCGTGCGGGGCGAGACCCCACACCCACTCGAACGCCGCGCGCGTGCGTTCCATGTGAAACGCACTCGTCACCACCTCCACGCGCGTCCACGCGCGCGGAATCGCGTGCAAGCACAAAGAATAGTACGCGTTGCCGATGGTATCCATAGACGCCGTATCCTTCAGCATCGAATCCGCGGGCACGCCCTTATCCATTAAATACGACGCCATAGACGTCGACTCGTGAAGATTAAACCCACCTTTCGCCATCGGCGGCGGTTTATGCGGCGTCATCGATCCTGAAAGCAGGATCCGCGGCTTGGCGTCCGCCGTCGCGTTCGCGTACGCCGTCGCCGCGTAATCCAATCGCGGCGTCACCCACGCCGGCAGCGTCCCATCGTCTTCGATTCCGCCCGCTACGACGACGATGGCGTCTAAGCCACCATTCGCGCGCGCGACGACCGCCATCGCGCGTGCACGGCGCGTCTCTCCCGCCCCCGCGCGCGCATCGCTCCAACTCGACGGTTGTCCCGACGCTCGCGCGCGTCGCTCACCGCGCGCGCGTCGCGCGCCGACCGCGACCGCGCGCGCGCGATGACACGCCGTCGTCGCCGCCGTCGCGACGCGCGCGGTCGACGTCGCGATCATGACGCGCGGCGCCGTCGCCGTCTGGCGCTGCATTCGACGTCGCTCGCCGCGCGTCTCGTCGTCCCGGACCGCTCGCGCGCGTGCGCGCTGGAAACATGCGCAAGAGTCTCCGATCTATCGCGTCGTGCGCCTCGCGCGTCGTCGCGCGCGCGACGCCGCGCGCGTCGTCGACGAATGCGTCGCCTCGAACGTTGCCGAGGTTAACGACTCGCGCGAGTGCCGCGGCGCCGCGGATCGCGCTCGACGCGCGTTTCTGCGCGCGTGGATTCGCGAGCGATGCGTCTGCGCCGGTGAGCGCGCGCACGCTGAGCGAAGCGCTGCTGGAGGAGCGCGCGCACGAGAGCGCGGCGTACGAGCCGAGCGCGGCGGCGGCGAGCGGACCGCCGGAACCGTTCGAGTTACACGAGACGGATGGTGACGCCGAGGTGACGTTGACGAAGACGTACGGTGACGACGAGGAAATCGCGGTGACGTTTGTGGCGCAAGAAGAGCCGTACGACGATGATATGCTCGATGAGGATGATTTCGACGAGGAGGAGGACGGGTTGGATGAGGAATTGGAACTCGAAGAAGATGAGAGTATCGCGATCGACTTTAACGTGGTCGTCAGTAAGACGGATGGGAGCGCACACCTCGATTTCGACTGCGTGACGGATGGAGAAATCATCGAGATCAGGCACGTGTCTTACGAACAGTACGACGAGAACAATCCAATTTTAGGCACGGCGTACTCGGGGCCAAACTTTGAAGACTTGGAAGAAACCGTGCAGGACAAGTTCCACGACTACTTGGAAGTCAGAGGCATCAACTCCGATCTCGCGTCGTACATAGTCGAGGCTCATCTCGATAAAGAGCAAAGAGAGTACACGAATTGGCTCGGAAACGTCTCCAAGTTTGTCGCGGACAAGAAGGAAACAGAATAAAATAAGCGAGAGCGGAATTTAGCTACTAAACTTGTGTATGTTACTGCAAAATACCTTTTCACCGGAGTGAAATCACGCTATCATAGACGTGCTAAACACCTGAAACACGCGCTTGGAGGACTTTTTGCTACGGACGATGTATTGCATGACGCACAAATCGATCCACGGCGCCGATTCTTCGACGGATTCGTGTACAGTCAACTTTGCCATCATATTCGTCAACCTCTCGCGCGCCGTGGATGGTTTGCTCAGATCAGTCGGCGTTACGTTATGGAAGAACTGTGCCGCCTCATCGCCGTAAAGGTTGACGTCGACGGAATCGGTGCCGTCAATGACGCGAAAACGGCAACCAAACTCGTACTTTTTGGAACCTTTCGCGAGCTGGCACATCTCCACGATGTCTGGGCTAAATCCTCTAACTATGACGCGCAACTTGTGACGCATCGGTGGCTTGGTCATTAACATCTCACGAATCGTACTGTATCGCATGTTTGGATGCTTTGTGACGGTGATCGTGGTGGAGTGCCCGGGGGCGCCCCAGCTTGAGACCAAATTTTGTTGCTTGCGCAAACGGTACGCCTCCATAATCGCGGGAAGCGGCTGTTTGTTTCGAATGAACGCCGTCTCACGGCGCACAAATCCCTGCAGTTGGCCACGCACCACTTGTGTGTTCAAGTTGCGAATCTTCACCCACTCTCCGGGTTGCGGAACTTCATCCATGTCGAGCTTTGCGCCGTGCATGAAGACTGGGAGCGCCGATCCGATGAGCGGTACAGTTGAGTTGATCTCGTTTTCTGGCACCGCATCTTGGCCTCTGAAATCAAACCCGTGTGCATAGAACTGTCTCTTGTCTAATGCACTTTCCAACTCGAAATCTGTTTCGTCTAAGCGCATCTCTTCTCGCTGTTGCGAAAGCGACGTCGTCATCGACGGCGGCAAAGGCGGCGCGTCCGTGCCGTCCCACACGAGCATGACGTACGAACCATCCGTGCCCTCCACGAAATGCGCGTCCAAGATCAAGCAATACAAGTCGAAAAACTCTTCTTGCTTGATTTCACAAATCCTTCTCTGCTTGCTCTGCCCCGAGGCGCCGTTGAACTCGTTCAAAAACGGCATCGACGTCGCCCGCTTCGCGTATCGGCGCAACTCTTGCACGCGCTTCAAATCCGCCGGCGTCAGATTCACCGAGCTCTGCGCGTACGGCGTTTCGCTATCATCCCGTCCGCTAAACAAACACCACGCCGTCTTAGAGTGTCCATAACTCATCATCGATCCAGTCTTCGCGATGAATTGCGGCCTTCCTTGAAACGTTTGCGCCTGCACGCGATGAATTCGAATCACATCCCCATCCGCCGGTCTCGGCAATTCGTACGGATTCTGATCGAAGAACGTCAACGCCAATTCACTCGGCACCGTTTCCAAGTCATCCGCGCTTCCGTACACCACCGCATCCGTCGTCGTCGTCTCGTCGTAGATTTTCAACGTCATCTTCGAATCGCTCCCGCGCGTCTTGGACACCGCCGTCGCATCCTTGACGATCCCGTACGCGTTCACGTACTGCTTCTCCGCGCCCAGCTCCCGCGCGCGATCGTGCCACATCTCCGCGCACGTTTTATACGCGTAGTCCGGCATCACGCGCGTCTCTCGCGCCGAACGCGCTCGACGATGAATTCAAACGTCCAACGTCCACACCCAACCGTCGCGCGTCGCGTCGCGTTCGCGCGCGTCGCGCCGCGTTCGCGCGCCGTCGCGGTTCGCGCGCGCAAACGCGCGGCGTTCGCGCGCGCGCCTCTCTCGCTCTCTCTCGCGCGCGCTCGCGCGTCGCTCGCGCGTCGTCTCTCGCGCGTCGCGATGTTCGGTCGCGTCCGCGCGCGCGCGACGCGACGCGCGACTTCGCGACGCGCCGCGCGCCGATCGCCGATCGCCGCGCGAAGATCGATGCGCGACGCCGACGGCGCGCGCGACGACGCGCGCGCCGTCGCGCGCGCGCGGACGCGGACGCGAACGGAGAGTCGGTACCTGAGCGCGGACGCGGACGCGTTCGCGAGCGCGATGGACGACGCCGCGCGATCGGAGGAACCGTCGCCGAGCGGGTGCGCGAGAGAGCGATGCGATGCGATCGGACGTCGACGCGCGGGCGCGAACGCGCGCGATGGACGGTGGGGGAAGACGATGGGAGCGATCGCGTCGACCGGAGAAGGTCGCGTCGGCGGCGAGACGGGACGCGCGCGCGCGGGAGGACGCGACGACGTCGACGCGCGATGATCGAGGCGAAGGTGACTGACGCGCGCGCGAACGTTGGGTGATCCGTAGGACGAGCGACACCGGGGGTGGATTTCATTCGCCGATGACGTCGCCGCGCGCGCTCGTGGGCGGCGACGAGCAGCTCGGAGGCTCGCGAAGGCGAACGCAGTGGGGAGGAGACGTCTCCGATGGATCGAGTGGGTCCGTGGCCGATCGAAACGCGATGGAACCGGGTGATTTAAGACAACGGGGCGTTGAGGAGACGCGCGAGGGCGATGTGCGATCGAAAAAGGCGCTCGAGAAGGCGGGGACGCTGAAAATCAAAGACGTGGACACGGGGGAGGAGTTTATCATGCACAAGTCCGAAGCGAGCGCATTGTTGACCGCGCATCATTCGTCGCGTAAAATCGTAAAAGACGCCGCGACTGGGACGTCGCTGACGGTGAATGAGTTCGGTTCGCGCGCTGGGTTGCCAGATCAAGCACCGCCGGTGACGGTGCACGCGCGCGGAACGGAGAAATCGTTAAAAAATCTTCGACGCATTCAAACGCTGGGTTCGCAAGAAGGCGCGGTTTGGGCGATGCAATTCAACGCAAACGGTAGCTATCTTGCGACAGCGGGGCAAGACAGAGTGGTGAGGGTATGGAAAACGTTTCGCTCGGGCAAGCTGCGAGGGGAGGCGCTGTTCGAGGACGCTCCGGTTCGCGCGTACACAGGACATCGCGGCGATATTTTGGATCTCTGTTGGTCGCACACCGATTGGTTGCTGTCGAGTTCGATGGATAAGACGGTACGACTGTGGTACACGACGATGGATGAATGCTTACGAATCTTCACACATCAAGACTTCGTGACGTCGATAAAATTTAATCCCGTCAACGACAAATTCTTCATCTCCGGCTCGCTCGATGGAAAATTGCGTATGTGGAACATCCCTGATTTAAAGGTGGTTGATTGGGTTGATATTGGTGAAATGGTGACCTCGTGCACGTTCTCGTCTTGCGGTCGTCGCGCCGTCGTCGGGACGCACAAGGGAAAATGTCACTTTTATGGCACGGATAGTTTCAAGTTTAAGTACTCGCATCAAATCCAAGTTAAGAACGCGCGCGGCTCCAAACTCTTGGGCAGAAAGATCACGGGACTGAATTTCATGCCCGCGGATGATGAACAAGACGAATTACTCGTCACCGCAAACGATAGCAGACTTCGCCTGTACGATGGTAGCGCCGTCTTACAATGCAAGTATAAAGGGCACTCAAATCAAAACGCACAAATTCAAGCGAGTTATTCTACGAACGGCGAGTACATCGTTAGTGGTAGCGAGAGCCCGGATGTGTTCATCTGGCGCGCACATTGTACGACGCTACCCGCCTGCGCGTGCGGTGGAGGTGCGACAGCAAAGCAGAGCACTTACGAAAAGTTCACGACGAGCGAACAGCACGTAACCGTAGCGCGATTCGGACCAGACGATCTTCGCACCACGAGAGCGTTTCCTTTAGAGGAACTCAGTGGTACCACCGGCCAGATCATTCTGGCCGCCGGGTATTCGGGGAAGGTACACGTATACGAAAACGTTTAACCTTTTGATGCGACGAGACCAAGCGAGATTCGTGTCAATGTCATGCGCGGACGTCCGATATAGCTAATGTGATAAGAAATTGTGTACAATCTGACACTGCCGGTTATCGGCAACGGTCAAACGGTCATCTAGCTAACTAGTTGTGTCCTACTCTTGCCGGCGACGTAAAAACGAAAACAATCCGCCGCGTCTCGGTTTCTCTTCTTCTTCGCTACTCCAACCGTCGCCACCGTCGGCGAGTCGATTCAAAACCTTCGCCAGCTGTGACTCTAGCAATGTGTTACGCTCAGAGAGTTGCTGTTTTGCCTCATTCGCACTGTTAAGTTGCCGCGATAAAGTCTTCTTTTCGATCTCGAGCTGCTCGAGCAGTTCGTGAATCGATGATAGTAACTCGATTTGCTCGTCGTCCGTTTCCGTGGTATTTGCCGATAACTCGGCCTGCTCTCGTTGCTTCTCCATGGATGACGCTTTTTCTCTAGCTTCTCGTTCGACGTCTGCATCCTTCTTCTTTAACCACGCACAAAGAAACACGGCTTCGTCCTCGTCGAGTTTCTCGAGCGTCTTCATAAAGTTTGATTCGCGAATGCGCTCTTTGAACAAACGATCTTGCTCTCGCGTGGCCTCGAGTACGAGCTCGAGTTCGGAAGCGTGCGAATTTGATCGTTTCGCCTCCGCGCGTAGTCGATCGTTCTCATCCTCGATCCGAGCCATGTCTTGCAAGCGTTCCTCCAGAGCGACGACTTCCGCCGCGAGCGATTGCACTCGCTCGCTCGTGTCTGGATTGCCCATCATTAAACCATCGTTATCACCACCCATGGCTGAACGCTCTTGATACTGCAACCATAAACGATCGAGTTCGTCGCGCGTGTGCGAGAGCTGCGACTTAGTTTCGTTGTATCTCTGCATCAGCGCATCGTTTTCATTCGCCAGTTTGTCCACCATGGCTTGAGACTTTTGCAAACCGCGCATGAGCCCGAGCTTTTCGGTCGTCATATCGTCAATGACTTCCTGCAACATCGAGATCTCGCTTTGGTCGTCCCGCACGACGCGCGAGGACGCGTCACTGATGACACCACTCACGCGTACTTGTTCGATTATTGCGTCCAATTCTGGAAACGTCTCAGTCGACGATTTCTCCGCTTCATCCGTCGCATCATTCGCGCCATCATCCGCGCGTTCGGGATCATCGAACAGCCTCGCATCGATCTCAGCACCCCCGCCGATCGCGCGCATCACCCGTTCGTACTGTTCCCGCGCGCGATCCGTCGACGTCGTCACGCCCAACACGCCCGTCTTCGCGTCTCGCGCGTCCTCTCGCGTCGCCGCGTCCGATCTCGTCACCACCGTCTCCACGTACGCGTCCGCCAAATCCGCGTACGCATTTCGCACCCCCATCGTCGTCTCCCCCGCGTTCGCCACCTCGCGAGCGTCGTCGTCTTCGACGTCGAACGGCGTCGCCGCTTCGAACGCCGCGGCGTCCCGCGCGCCGCCGCGCGCGTTCTCCTCCGCGACGACGTCCACCCCCGTCGTCGTCCTCGCGCTCGACGCCTCGGCGCGTGAGCTCATCGCTCCATCCCGCGACGCGTCGCCGACGCTCGTCTCGACGCGCGCGCGCGTCGCGTCGCGCGCGTTCGCGTTCGCGTCTGCGTGATTAATCTTCAATCCATCGCCTTCGCGCGCCTCCACCGCGTCCGCCGCTTTCTCCGCGCTCGCGCGACGCGCGCGAAACGCATCGAGTCGCGCGCGTCCTCGCGCCGCGGCGGCGGACATCGCGCTGTGCCGCGCGCGCGAAGAACGACGACACAATCCGACGCGCATTCGGCATTCGCCCGCGACGATGCCGTCCGAGGCCGAGCCGCGCTCGCCGAGCCGCGCGAACGCGGACGATGCGTCCGCCGACGTCGCCGAGGGCGCCATGGCGCGTCGTCGCGCGTCGCTCGACGGGAAAGTGCTCGTCGGTGGTGAGGGGCAAGATTACATCGCCGCGACGCTGAGCCGCGCTGACGACGTCGCGGCGGCGATGGAGCGCGTGCGCAAGCACGGAGCGTTGCTCGATGCCGACACCGAACCCGTGCTTGGATTGCTGAGCGCGCTCGGAGTGAAACGAGGGGAGGCGTACAGGGAGATGCTGGAGCGAGCGGTGGCGGAGCTGACGCGCCGCGCGCCGACGCTGCCGCAGGGGACGCTGCTGAGCCTGCTGGATGCGTCGTTTCCGTACATCGGGATCGAGGAATTGAAAGCGGTGCCGTTGACGGTATTCGCGCACATGACACCGGTGCCGAGCTCGTACTTGAAGCAGGTGAGCCGAGACATGGGAATGTTTCGACAACTGCCGGTGGAGGTGCAGCGACAGTGCTGGGTGAAGGACGCGGCGTTGCTGCGAAGGCACGTCTCGCCGTCGATGATGGCGTACGGCGAGGAGACGGAGGCGGTTAGGATGAATATGAATCAGGATATGACGCTGGCGGAGTTGAACGCGAGTGATGATTGGTCGCCCACGAGCGCGGCGCGGGGGACGAGCGACGGCGGCGCGGGCGGCGCGAAGAGCAGAAAGGCGTTGCGCACCGAGAGCGCCAGCGTCAATAGATTGAGGAACATCATCGGTACGACGAAAAACAGCATGAACCCATCCTTGTACATTGAAGTGATTCGTCTGTGCCGCGCGCACTTCGCGAACAGCGGGGACGACTCCGCGTGCTCGCTGCGATCGCAGTTGCTCATGTCGTATCACGACGCGGGTGAAAATGAATTGTGCTCGATGGATAAGTGTCATCGCTTAGCGTGGCTCATGGATGCGTGCATTCGAGACAGATACCTGGATGGAAGACGTCTCAAAGAGATGGGGAGCTTGATTGATAATGCGGTGAAGAAAGCCAAAAGCAAAAGCGTGAAGAAACCAACAAAAACAAAGCCAACGCGATTCCGAATCGTCGGTTTTGGCGCGAAGAAGGCTGAAGCAAAGAAAGATGGGAACGAGAGCGACGACGGCGGTAGTATCAGTCGTGTGCACGACGTGCACGAAAGGGATGACACACTAGAACAAGTACCGGGAGATATGGGGATGATTTTACAAGATCCTCCGGTATTACACCTGCTGTTGCACGAAACCATTCGCACGCTCGAAGCCGTCATCGAGGCGGAGGGCGTACCGAAGAAGGAGCCGCGCTTGCATGATTTGACCAAGTTCATCTGTCTCGCGCTCACATCTCAGGCATGTTTGCGTGAGAACTTTTCAGAGGTCCCAGCTACACCAGAGCCAATTGTCAAAGACTTCTACACGCTCTTGGGTAAGCTCATGTTGGACGTGATGCTGAGAGACAACGACGACGATATGGAGACGGATGGCGCGCACGAGCCCGACATAGATGTTGAAACTCGCGGCAAGTTCAAAGAGTTGATGATCTGGTCTCCTGCCATACGTAAAATTATGTTGACGTACGCATTGATTTGTTTACAGCGCAACAACATCCGAACGGCGACGGAGGTTTTAGAAATTGCCGCCGACGTGCTCATCGACGACGTCATCATTTACGAAGGCGCGTTCGCCTTGACTTTGGCAAATCGCATGTCAACGATGCTGAAAAAGAAGCAGACTACCGTAGACAGCGCGCTTTGGAAGTATGCTGTCGATGGTATTTTGATCCGCTCGACGTCGGCGAGCTTAGAAGTGCACGAAGAAGTCCTGCGAATGCTCATGCTCGCCGCAGATGAGCTCACCACTGAGGCGTTGGCGACCGCCGTCGAGGCGACGCTGATAAATACGAAGAAGAGTCGTAAGCAACGCAAAAAACGGGCAAAACAGATCGTATACGAATACGAACCGATCGATACTTCGAAGCACGCTCGTCATGGTAGTTCACACAACTTTGGCGCCACGGCAGACGTGCACGGAATCGCAGCGAGCAGCACAAGCGCGGCGAGCGTGGATAGCATCCGAGCGGCGTGCGAGCTCTTCGCGTCGACGAAGAAGTTGAGCAAAGAAAGTGCACCCATTCTTTTCGACTGGCTCAATAAGCGTAGCAAATGCGCGAATGATGGCGACAACGCCGGAATCGCGGGTACGGGAGGATATTTCGACGACGAAGGCGACGAGGGAGGGTCGATTTTGGACTTTGGACTCTCGCGCGACGTAAAATCGCCGAGCGTCGTGCGCGACTCACCGTTAATGAGTCCTCGACGAGCTTAGGATTGTAAATACGCTCACGTTACATCAAAGCATCTATTTGCGTCTGTATCTTCTCCACGTCGCGGAAGAAATCCACGAGCCCGGCGCGATCAAACTCGCAGTTAAACGTCTCGCGTTTCATCACCCCGCTCGGCGTCGGTTCGCTCAATTCTATGTCTAAACTCCCTAATAACTCTTGCTCCGATCCCGTGAGCGGCAGACTCAGCTCCCACTGCACGTCCGTCATTATTTTCGGCGCCCCGAACGGGGTCGATTTCACCCGCTTCAGCGCCTCTTCTCCCTTCGACGCCCACGCGCCGCCGCACGCGCTCGCCAACGCCGCGCTCGCCCCGCGTTCGATCAACATCGCCACCAACGTCTCCCCGCTCGCGCCCGACGACGCCGCGAACGCGAAGACATCCTTCGCGCTCGAGCTCACGCGCGCGCACTCGCGTTCGTTCGCGTCGAACGCCTCGCGAAGCGCGAGCGCGTCCTCGGAGTCGTTTTCGAATGCCTCGGGCAGCGCGCGCAGCGCGGGTTCGAGCACGCGCGCGGTGAGCGCGCGAAGATCTTTTTGAGCGTATCGATCGAGGTGTTGAATCGCGCGCGCGATGGACATCGCGCGCGAGGCGGCGCGAGTCGAGGTGTGAGGCGACGGTTGGGCGAGGTGTGAGGCGACGGTCGGGCGGTTGGGCGACGCCGAGCGCGCGTCGACGTTTCAATCCATTCGATCGTATTGAGTGCATCGAGTAAACGCGGTTCGGAGCGAAGTGAGTGATTTTAAGGGGTGCGCGAGTACGGCTCGCCGTTGTCGTCGTCGGCGTCGTCGACGACGTCGGCGTCGGCGTCGGCCGAGAAGAATTCAGCGCTTCCTTCGTCATCGGCGAACGCATCCTCTTCGTCTTTTTCGTCTTTGAGCATGCCCATGTGTTCTTCACGCTCGACTTCCTCACCGTGCGTACGAATGTCTTCAGCAGTGTTCAGTATCGGAGTCAGGATGTCCGAGCGGCACAATACGCCAACGAGTTGCTTCGACACTGGATCGACCACGGGCAGCCGCCAGACCTTCCACTGCAGCATTTCAGCCCAGACTTGGGCGAGATTCGCACCACTCGTCACGACGTGTGCTGGTTTGCTCATGACATCTTTCACCTTGCTCTTCTCGAGCACTTCGACGGCCGATATGTCCTTGTGCGAGAGCACTCCAATGACGTGTCGCGATTTATCGAGCACCGGAACGCCAGAGTAGGAACGCAGAAGCTTTTTGACGATCGGGTCGCCCAGTTCAAGCTCTGGCGTTACGAAGGCTGCGGGAGTTGACATGTAATCCGATGCCTTCGCGCTGAACGGGTCCGGATCCGAGATCTGAACGCGGTCCATGGCATCGTCGCCACCGCTAGGCCGGTGCACGTTGAGGTGCGCCGAAGTGACTCCTGAGATGCCTCCGCGCCGTGGCGACGCGCGCGAGACGATACCGCGACGGTGGAAGTCAAGCGTGGGAACAGTTGAACGTGGCGACGCGCGCGAGACGATACCGCGACGGTGGAAGTCAAGCGTGGGAATGGTTGAACTAAAACGACTCGCGTACATGGTGGCGGCGTGTTGTGGTGTGTATGGTATTATCGTGTATTCCAACATTGTATTCCAACGCGCGACGACGCGATTCAGTCCTTCTTGTGGCATCTCGCATATATCGCGCTCGCAGTGAGCGCGATTCCTGATAAGTAAACCGCGGAGTAAATCGCCTCTCCGCGGGTTTCGAACGATGGAACGAAGATGCGTCGCAAGAGCGATCGCTGCGGCTTGAGAACGACGGTAACGGAATTATTCATGCTCATGACGCATTGTAAATGCTCGCGAATCACCGCCGGGGAGAGGGACTCGATAACTTCCTCTCGCACTTCTTCAGTCATTCGATATAGCGCTTCGATATCGCCGTTCAGAATACTCTTGTGCATCAAACGCGATTTATAGAGTTCGGTGATATACTCGCGCCAAAATGTGTTCTCTTGTCGACTGACTTCAAAGTCTCGAATTTCGCATTCGCGAACGGCGTGCACGTCTTCCTCCGTCGGACCGTGTTCGCGAAGATGTCTCACGACTTCTCGGGCGTGTGCCGCGAGGTGAGCGCCTCGCTCCGGAGCGCACGAGAATGATACCATGATATCGCCCGAGTACATTTCACCAGCGACATCCGGGTCTTGGTAGCCGAACGATGCATCCGCGTGGCAGGTGTAAATCTCGCCGTATTCAAATCTCAGCAAAGCCAGCAATCGTCTCTCGATGATTGCCGCCGTCATGACCGTCTTAAACTTTGCCACGGTCAACTCTTTTCCGCCCAAGAGCGTCGAACGTCCGCGACTGTTGTGAAAGTCCGGATTTTGTATGCGCACGGGAAACGTAATCGATGCCTTAGACATCCCTTCCCGCATGTGCGCTCGCACAGTGCGCGAGATGACGCGCGTCGGGAACTTCAGCAGGAACGGTGTCAAGTTGCGTTTGCGTTGACTAATACCTTCAAAGGCCTTGAGAACCTTGGTGGGTGACGCCGGCGGAATCGAGCCGAGATACTTTTCGATGAGCGGAACGAGTGTCTTCGAATCGATCGCTCCGACGAAAACCATGGTAAATTCAGACGGATCCAAGAAGCAAGCGTCGAAGAACGCGCAAGCCTTTTTGCTGTCCATCTCACGCAACGACTTGACGGTAATTCGCTGACTATGGTACGACTCGCCGTAGACGAGCGAGCGAACGACCTCGCTATATTTACTTTCGGGGTCTCGACTTTGATTTCTAATTTTTTCCTCCTGCATCTGCATCAGTGTCTCTAAAACTTCCGGATCATTCGTCGTGCTCACGTCGTGCGTGAACAAAAGATGAATGCACTGCAGCGCGCTTTCGATGTCCACTGGTGATGTTTCACCTTCAATATTACGGCGATACATGGTTACGTTGGCGTGCACGTCCGATCTTAGACCCGCTATGATACCGTCGTAGACATCCGGTCGATGGCCGTAGATGCCAAGTTCGCTGGCGACCATGTTTGAGCACATCGCATCGATGTAATCAATCTGCGCTACCTCCGAAAGGCCACCTCGTGCGACACCACGTATGAGGACTTGATCGTCAAGAAAATCAGTCACGCGAATGGCGATGCGCATACCGTTATTCAGGGTGATCTCATTCACCTCCAACGCCGGTAACTCTCGCGAGCCGACGATGGTGCCAGAAGTCAATGAAGTCGCGTCCATCAATACCTCGGGAATATCAAACACTTCGCTTTGGTCAATTGCACCCTCAATTTCCCTCAAGCGGACATTCTCGATCGCTTCTCGCAAATCATCTTCACTTGTACGCTTTCTACCTTCTTGTACGCGAATCACGCACGAGTTACGCACGTTCAATTGACGCGCAAACGCCAACACGTCTTCTTGTGACACGCGCTCAATGCACGCCTTGGCAAGAGCCGCCTCGTCTTCAGCTCCGATGACGAGATCACCGCGCAAGAAATGGCACACTAGCTCATCGCGAACAGACTCACAATATGTCTGCTCGCGTTCTGCGTACAATTGCTCTGTATCGGCGAGCATGCGCGACTTGGCGATTTTCAACTCTTGCTCCGAAATTCCGTGCAATCGAATACGCGCGAGTTCGCGAAGTAACGCCTCTAAACCTGTGCTCGCACGGCTCTCCGCGCACGTCGCCTGCACGCTGAGTAAAGTCGTCGTCCTCGTCGCGTCCTCGATGATGCCACCCGCGCTGAAAAATGGGGGCTTTGGTTGACGCATCATGCGATACAATCGATTATCGAGCGCCGTCTTGTAAATATCCTCGACCGTCTTCAAATAATACCCGCGCGGAGTGTCCACCGGAATACTCGCGTACTTGAACGTCACTGTCACCGCCGTCTGCTTCAACTCGCGATCGACGTGCGTCACGACGCGCGGTTCGGAATGCTCCATCGCGGAGTTTTTTGGTCGTTCCATGACTGGATTCTCCGCGGGCTGCCCTTCTTTCGGCTTCAAGTCTTGAAACGTGCTCTCGATCAGGCTCACGACGTCGTCCAGGTCTTGAAAATCTCCAACCGCAATCACCGCCATGCGTTCAGGTCGGTACCATTTGGCGTAAAAGTCTCGCAAAACCTGCGGGTCGGCGTTTTGTATAAAGTCCTCCAATCCGATGGGCGAGCGTTCGGCGTACAACGACCCCTCCATCAACGTCTTCCAATACGCCTCCGCCGCGCGTCCTCGCGCGTCCCGTCCTAAACGCCATTCTTCCATCACGGACCCTCGTTCGCACGCCACATCCTCGTTCGATATCCGCACCGCGCTCGCGAATTCGCTCAAAATATGCATCGACGTCGCCAACACTTCCGCCTTTTGCGTCGGAATCGTCAACTCGTACACCGTCTCATCCATGCTCGTGTACGCGTTCGAGCACGCACCGAATTCCGCCCCGATCGACTCTAAAAAGTTCACAATCGCAAAGTGTTCGTACGATTCCGTGCATCGAAACGCCAGGTGTTCCACCACGTGCGCCGCCCCTCGCTCGCCCTCGCCCTCGAACACCGACCCCGCGTCCACCGCCAGCGCCAGCGCCGCGTGTTCCCTCGGCTTCTGGCTCTCCGCCACGTAGTACGCCATCCCATTTCGCAGCTTTCCGCTCCGCGTGCGCTCGCTCGGTCCGATCGGCAGTCTCTCGCGCGCCGCGGCCGCGTCCCGGACGTCGTACGGAAACTTAAAGTCGCGCGATTCTTGCAAGCCCGCGCTCGACGCGCTCGCGCTCGCCGTCGCCGCGCGTTCGCGCGACGCGTCGTCGTCGTCGTCGTCGTCGTCGTCGTCGCGCGTCGCGGGCGCGCGCGCGTCGGCGTCGTCGCGCGGCATCGGCACTGCGCGACGCCGAGTGATGTCGACGCGTCTCGCGGGCGCGCGCGACGCGCGTCTCGGGCGCGCGCGTCTCGCGGGCGCGCGCGGACGGCGCGCGCGGGACGGCGCGCGTCTCGCGGGCGTCGCGCGCGCGACGCGCGGGCGCGCGGACGGCGGCGCGGACGCGGCGGGACGACGCGCGCGCGAGGACGAGGACGGCGACGGCGACGACGACGACGGGCGCGATGCGCGCGCGCGCGCGGCGATGGACGGTGGACGCGGACGCGCGGTGACGCGACGCGTGCGGCGCGGCGCGCGGCGGGTCGTGCCCGATCGCGCGCGCGCGAGCGGCGGCGCGGACGCGGCGGCGGTTGAGACGTCGAGCGGGACGCGGGACGAGGGACGAGGCGAGACGCCGACGACGCGAGCGACGCCGATGACGGCGGAGAAGAAGAAAATGGGAAAGAAGGAGCGACGAGCGGCGTTCGGACCGAGCGTGGCGTTGAATAAAGAGCTGATGGCGTGTGAGACGTTGGAGGCGTTGGCGGAGACGTCGCGTCGCGTCGCGCGGGACATGTCGGCGGTAAACGTCGCGACGACGTACGGAAAATTGGCCAGGTTCGCGCGAGGGGGACGAGGGAAAGTTAGTGAAGAGATCAAGCGGTCGGAATGGTTCGCCGAACTCGAAGAGCGCGCGATGGAGAAGCTGGGGGAGTGCGAAACCAAGGCGCGCGCCGTCGCGCAAATTGCGTGGGCGTGCGGGTACTTGGATAGGGGTCGACATCTGCATGGTGAAGATGCGTTTTGGGATGAATTAGAGCGGGCTATTGAGAGAGAAATTAGTAAATGCGAGCCACAAGGTGCGAGTAACGTCGCGTGGGCGTACGCAAAGCTTGAGATGCGCATGCCGAACGGCATTCGCAACGCCATAGAAAAGCACATTGTGCAAAATGCGAGTGCGTACAAACCGTTCGAATTGAGCATCACGTTTTGGGCGCTCACGAAGTTTGGAGACATTCCGACGGAGGAAATGCTAGATGTATTCGAGCGCGAGATGCGACTTCAATCGTGTGGTTCACAAGAGCTTACGAACATCGCTTCGGCGTACGCGCGCATCAGCGGACGGAGAGTGCGTCAGGGGACTCAAGGTTTCCTGAAAGAGTTAGCCTCGAATGCTTTCACCATTCTGCACGAATTCGACAACACGGAACTTGCGATGTTTCTCTGGGGGTTGTCAAACGCGGGTTACTACCTGGACGACGACGATGCGATGGAGATATTCAAAGTAGTTGAGAGGCGAGCGAGCGGCGCCAAACGATTGGAGCCACAACAAATTGCCTTGATCACGGGATCGTTTGCGACGTTCACGGACGACGTCACGGTGACGCACTACAATTGCGAGACCGGAAGTCCGCTTTCGCATCTTCGAATGAGTGCGCAAACACGAGCGGCGCTCAAATCCGCGATCGTAGCTCTGGAGAACACCTTTCTGGCCTCCATCGCGAAGTGCAACATGGACGATTTGAGCTACGTAATGTGGGCGTTCGCGCACCTGGAGCATCGGCCCAGTGACGAGTTTGTTCGACGGCTCGAGGAAGAAGCGATCGATAAAATCGAAGAAGCGAGCGCAAAAAATCTATCAAACCTATTGTACGGATTTGGAACGCTAAACTTGGCAGGACTCGGAGTGTTTACGCACGCCATGTTTTGCGTCTCGCAAAAACTGGAAGAGTTTACACCAGTTGGAATCTTCATGGTTTGCTCGGCTTTGGCGAGTAGTAACTACGATCCGGGACCACAGATGATGTTACAGTTCGAAAACAAGCTCATGAAATCGGCGCATGCGTTTGAATCGCAAGATTTCACCGAATTCTTGCGCGTATTCGCGAGGCTTAGGTACATGCTCGCGGACGAAACTTTCGATTTCATCGGCGTAAGCTCGGCGAAGACGCTTGATCGCTTCGACTCATACAGGATAAGCATGACTTTATGGTCGCACGCGACGCTGTGCGCACAGCCTCATGATGCTTTACTCGCGCGGATTGAAGACGAGATTCGAGGTTCTGCGTCCCAGTTCAAACCGCAAAACTTTGTGTTGGCTTTGTGGTCGCTCGTTTTGCTCGGCTCACTGGAAGACGCGCGAGACAGTGTCGTGCGTGTCTTGCACGCGCTCGTCAAACTTCAAGGTGGTGCTTTGACGAGTTCGGAAGACTTGGAGGATGCGCAACTATGCTCTCTCTACATGGCGCGTCTCACTTCTATGGGAAAGCCGTTCGAAGAGCTCATCCTTGGCGTCACGGATGGCGTCGCCGACGAATGCGAGCGTGCCTGGCTCCGCGCAAAGGCTCAAGATCCGACGATTAGCAAAGTTCAGCATCACATCGGCGAAGTACTCCGCGAAATTGGCGCGCAAGATTTTGAGGTTGAAGCGCTCGTGGAGGGCGGCAAGATTCGTTCTGATATCGTATTCCCGAACTCGCGAATCGTCGTTGAAGTCGACGGTCCGCATCACTACAGCCGCGACGCATCCGGTCGTCTTCGCGAGCTCGGTCAAACCGTCATGCGCAACAATCTTTTAAAATCATGGGGTTGGCGTGTCGTCATCGTTCCCTACGCCGATTGGGGCGACATGCTCACCATTGAAGAGAAAGCGTCGTATTTACGTTCTCTCCTCGGCGACGAAGTCTTCGTCGCGTAGCGAAGAGCGAGTTGTTATAGTTGATTCTTCATAGACGTCACTTCGCTCACCGCGCCGCGCGTCGGCGCGCGCGCCGCCGACGCCATCGCGTGCGATGTCGCACCAATCTCGCTCGGGCGCGAAACGCCGCAAAATCGCCGTCGGCGACGATCCACTGCTTCGAGCGTTTCTCAATCAGTACGCCGGCTGCGCCGTCCCCGACCACGGAAACCCACCTCAGATCGATCGCGTGCGCTACGCCTCGCTCGACGCCGACGCGTTCGAGACGAAATACGTCCTCGGTCGTCGTCCGGTGATCCTCACGGACGCCCTGAGCGACGAGAGCGATCTCGCGGGGGCGAACATGTGGACAAACGCTTTTCTGCGGGACGCGTGCGGCGGCGACGCGTCGACGTCGCGCGTAGAATCGCGCGATGAAGGCGCGAACGAACGGTTCGGACGAGGAAAATATAAATCCATGACGTTCGATGCGTTCATGGATAAGTACGAGGCGCGAGACGGGGGATGGTATCTCTCAGCGGGAGGGAAGGCGGAACCGTTTGCGGCGCCGGGACGGTTGTTGGCGAGCGAGACGGCGAAGTCGAGCAAAGGGAAGCTGCCGTTACGTCCGAAAGGAGTGCCTCGCTCGCTCGTGCCGGCGGATGTGAATTTATGGATGGGTAGGAATTCGACCTCGACGTCGAGCGGTCTGCATCACGATTATCACGACAATTTGTACGTGTTGGTGCGAGGCGAGAAGACTTTCAAAGTGTTTTCTCCGCGCGACGCTGGACGCATGTACACGACTGGGAAGATATGTTGGGTGCACGAGAACGGGCTCATTAATTACAAAGGCGCGAGCACGCTTCAGGATGGCGATGTGGCATTAGCCACGGGGGAGTCCGCGTTGGAGTTTAGATTGCGCAAGGCTCGCGGCGACGAAGATGAAGACGAACCGGCGATCGGCAGTAGCGACGACGATTTCGCCGACTTTGACGGCGTCGATGATTACGATGAACTCAATCAAACTCCAGAACCTTCCGACGACGATTCGGCCGAAGAGGAAAAACGAAAAGACGATGATGACGAAGAGGACCCACCGAGTTTTAGCCGGATCGATTACGACCGTCTCGATGAATTTCCTCTCTTCAAAACCGCGTCGGCGATGGAGTTCACCGTGAAAGCTGGCGAAGCGCTGTACTTACCCACGGGATGGTTCCACGACGTCTCGAGCCGAGATGCAGGCGAAGGACACGTTGCATTCAATTATTGGTTTCATCCACCGCCTCTCGGTGAGGCGTGGGAAGGTCGCCGCGCGCTCTGGGAAGAAGATTTTCAGCGCTCGGTGCTGCCAAAGTTCCAATAGCTCTTAATAGAATTTACAACACATTTTCTACACCGTTTTCACGCCGCGTGCCAGCCTTTTACGCACCCCCTCTCGATCGACGTCATAATGCCAAAGGATTTGATCCTCGTAATATCGCTCTTTCGCAAACGCACCACCACCCATCGCGTCTCGCGCGGCGAGCCACAACCGCCACTGCTCGGGATCTTTCCCGTCGGTCGCGTTGAATCGCTCAATGGCGACGTCGAACGCCGCCTTTGCGTTCGCCAGTGTCTCATCGCTCACCGGACACTTCTCTATCTTCGGCAAGTCCTCTTCGTCCGGCTCTTCGACGTCGTCAAAGACCACCGCCGCTCGAAACGCGCACCACGGCCCGTGCAGCGGATGAATCGACTGATGCGTGTTCTCATCCAACCACGCGCAGTTTGCGACGTGCGCCAAGCGTTGAATGGCGATCACCTTTCCTTCCTCGACGTCCGACGCCCAAAAAATTCGCACTCTACTCGACAAATCCTCCCCCGAACGTCGCTTAAATCCGCGCGCCACCTCAATCGCGTCCGCCGCGGCGTCGCGAACGACGCGTTCGCAATATTCATCCAGCGTCATCGTCCCATCCCTCGCCAACGCGTCCGCGAACGCCGGCCACAGCGCTTTCGAATTTCCAATCAACGCGACCAACGGCGACGTCGCGCGTCCGTCTTCCCTCGCGCCGATCCTCGCCGTCTCCGGCGCCGCCGCGTCGTAATCCGCCGCCGAGCACGCCGCGACGACGTCCAAACCTCTCGCCGCGCACGCGCGCGCCAGCGTCTCCACCACCTCCACCGCCTCGATGTTTTCCATCGCTTCGCGCTCGCGCGTCTCCAGCCGCGCGCGCGCGAGCGTCAGCGCGCCGGCGCCCGCGCCCGCGGCGGCGACCGCGCGCACCGTCCCGCGTCCGCGCGTCGCGAACCACGCGCGCGCCGCGCGATGCCGCGCGACGTGCCGATCGCGCCAACACCGCGACATCGCGACGCCGCGGCGCGCCGTCGCGACGCGCTGCCGATCGTCGAGCGCGGCGCGCGCGCGACGTCGATCGACGCGGCGCGCGAACGCGCGATGGCGCTCGAACGACGCGCGGGCGCGCGCGCGGCGCGTCGGAAATCATCGAAGGCGCGATTGGACGACGGCGAAGCGTCGGCGCCGAGACGACGCGCGCGAGGGGGCGATCGAGGGTCGGCGCGAACGATCGCGACGATCGTCGCGATCGCGCTCTGCGGCGTCGTCGCGGGAACGGCGCGGGCGGCGCGACCGATGACGGGGGGGGGGGGCGAGCCGCCGGGGAGGACGCGCGCGGAGCGCGCGCTCGAGGCGTGGGAGACGAAGACGGCGCTTGAACGCGCGCTGCGACACCCGCAGAATGATTTGGAGGTGGACGGTGCGTGTGGGATGGTGCTGAAGAAGCAGTGCTCGCACGTGCGACAGGCGAGGGACCTGGCGGCGGAGGCGTGGCGAAGGGTGCGGTACGAGGAGGAGTTGGCGGCGAAGGCGGCGCGGCGAAGGGAGAAGAAACGAACGATGACGGGCGCGGAGGCGAAGGAAGCGAGCGTTGACGCTGCGGCGGCGTCTATGGAGTCGATCGGGTCCGTGGGTGGGACGAGATCGCTCTTGGCGCGACGCGGCGGCTCGCGCGCGAGCCCGAGCCGAGGCTCCAGAGGATCGCTGAGCGACAGAATGAACAGAGGGCGCGCAGAGCGCGAGTCAAAAGAAGAAGCGAAACGAGAGAAAGAGGAAGCAGAAGCGCAAGCGAAACAAGAAGTCATAGAGAGGGCTGAACAAATGAAGTTTGATGCGCTGAAAAGCTTTCCCAAAGGCACGCTCGCGAACGATCCGGAGAAGCTCGAGAACGACATCGCCGCGGTGGAGGCAAAGCTGAAAGAAGAGCCTGACAATGTCATGTATCAAAAACGCTTGCAAAAGCTGAACGGTGATAAAAAAAGGATGATCAACGCGGCGGGGGATTTGGGCTTCAGAGGTGGCGCCTTGGAAGCAGGCGAACAGAAGGAAGATCACTGGTTCATGAACGACGATCGTGGCGGACGCACGAGCTACCGTAATCGAAACGGTCGACGACACCGCGCGCCGCAACAAAACGCGAAGGATATGTACGACCACCTCATGAAAAAGATTCCAGTAATTTCGAGAAGTTATTTTGATTGCGTCGAATACGTCATCAAGTCTGAAGAGAAGGTTGCGCTGGAAACATTCATGGAGTTCGGAAAACCGGGCGGGCGCAAGAGCATCATAACGAAGGAGTGTCATCAAGAGTATAAGGCGGCGCAAGCTCGAGTGTATGAGTTCTGGCACGCGGAAGAAAAAGTCAAGGACGCGTGCGAGGCGGATATCAAAGAAAATTGCGGAGGAGTGCAGAGTGGATACGGATTGATCACGTCCTGTCTCTGGGACGTCAAGAGCATGCCGTCCGCATCGTTGGCGAAACCGTGCGAAGAATCCCTCAACATACTTCATGTGCCACTGCCGTCTGCACAACCCATCAAGGCGATGAAGAGCAAACAGACCGAGGAAGAGACACACGTCGAAGAAGAAAAGGTGCACGTCGAAGCAAAAAAGGTGCACGTCGAGGAGGAGCGCCCACACGCTGCAGAAGTGGCGCGTGAGGAAGCGAAGCGAGACGGGGCTAAAGTGATCGAAAAGCCGCAACTCACGCGATCAAATCGACCCACTTCTCAAAAATCTGGCGAAGAACCCGAAAAGGTCGACCAGGACGTAAAACTGAAGCTTCGCGAAGCGGAAGCCAAGATTCAACTCGCTGAGGACGCTGCGGCGCACTCCGCGCAGCAGTCTCGTAATCTCGTCATTGTCATGCTTCTCGCGTGCGCACTGTACGCCGCGAGCCGGAAAACTGTACGCAAGAAATTTTCCAACGCTATTCGTAAATTGCGCCGCGATTCGAAAGGCGAACACCTCGGCTAAGTTGTAGAGTTGTTACACGTTGTACTGTAATACAAGAAACCACGGCTCGCTATTTTTCTCATAGGTCCATCTCGTCAAAGACCATCGAGTCATCGTTACCGAATGATTCTCGGTGCGATCCATCGTAGGAATTGTACCCCGTTCCGCCTGTTTGGTCATTCGACTCGTCCAAGTCGAGTTCGTCGTCGGAGTCTAAGTCTAACATCGTCTTTGAAGTCGCGTGCATCGTGAAGTAGAGAATTCTCTTCAGCTTTTTGTTGTAGAAGAAGTAATTGAACGACCACAGATTACCGTCGTCTGTGAACGGATCACCCTCGGCCACGGCTTTGTAAGAATACACGTCGCAATCAAACACTTCGATCGCGGCATCGATCGTCTTCCACAAAACCTCGAGAAAAGGCTCCTCGTTCCCGTACCGCGCCGCCCAAACTTTACTACTCTCCATGAGCAACGTATCTATGTCCGTCTTCACGTCGCTCAGCGTCCCTTCCTTGGTGAAATGCTCCGCGCGCAAACTACTGAAGTCGTAATCCGGATAGATGTGATTCAGAGTCAGTATAAGATAAATTAACGTCTTCCGACTGTTTTGATCCGTCAACGGCCCCACCGGCGACGTGCTCAGGTTCGTCGGCGAGCAGCTCGACACAATCTCCGTCACCACCTCCGCATCGAGCGAGCGCGACAATTTCTTATCAGTGCCCGCTAATTTACCTGCATCACATCACCGTCCATTCGCGTTTCCATCGTCAGTCATCCCGTCCCGCGCCGTCGCGTCGTCCCGTTCGCCCCCTCGCGCTCGCGCGTCCCCTCGCCTCGCCTCGCTTCGCGCACGCACAGCTGTAACTCTCCACCTGTCCGCTCACGACGTAGTCTCCGACGTTCACGTTCGTCAGGAACGCGTTCAACGCCGCCACGTCCGGCTCGACGAGCAATTTCATCCGCGGAGAACGGAACGAAGGCGTTTGGATAACTCGAACGACGACGCGTTCGCGACTTTGGCGTCGCGCGCGCGCGTGACGCCGCTTCGAACGACCGGGCGCTTCGCCGCGGTGACGGTTTCGCTCGTTTCGCGACGGACGACGCCGACGAGAGGCGGCGCGCGCGCGAGTGACGACGGTCGGGTGGGTTGGATAACGACCACCAACGGCACCGGTCGCTCGGCCACCGGGTCGCGCGGGCGCGGGACGGAGCGGTGCGATGTGATGCGACGCGTGTTACAAGGAGGTCAGCGACGACCTCGGTTGGAAGGCTTAGTCTTAGTGTCGTCCGTGGTGAACCGCGCGGCGCCGCGACGACCGCGGTTGGAAGGTTTGGAATCGCGCACGGTGCTCGGCTTGGCGCGAGAACGGCCTCCGGTGCGCCTGTCGCGAGCGTCGGCGATGGATTTTTTCTTGCGAGCTTCGCTCACGGCGCGTGAGCTCGTGGCGTTGTCGATCGGCAGACCGAGCTTGACGGCGTTGTCGATCTCGCTCGCGAGAACGCGGTCCTTTTTGGCGACGAGGTTGGTGACTTTACCGCCGGCGCCCGCGCGAGCGGTGCGACCGGAGCGGTGAATGTAGTCGAGCGAGTTCATGGGGAAGTCAAAGTTCACCACGTGATCGACCTTGACGCGACCAAAATCCAAACCTCTAGCGGCGAGGTCGGTGCACACCATGGTGAGGTTTTCGTCGGCGTCGGCGTCGATGAATTCGCGCATGGCGTCGGCGCGAGCGTCGCTCGTCATGTCGCCGTGGTACTGCACGGTGCGAATATCTGCCTCGAACATGGTGCGCTCGACCGCGATGCACGAGGGAAGCGTGTTGCAAAAGATCATCAGCTTTTTCCCCTGTTTGTGCTCGGGCGCGACGATTTGCTCGAGCACCGTCATCTTGTCCACGTCGCCCGGACAGTCGACGAAGCGGTGCTTGAGCCCTGGCGCGGAGCGATGCAATGAATCCGTCTTAATGTACTGCAAAGCCGGAAGCTCCTCGTCCACGAGCTTCTTTAGTCGATCCGGCATGGTGGCCGAGACGAGGACGCACGTCTTTCCCTCTGGACGCGCCTTGAGTGGTCGTAACAACCGCTTTACCTCGTCGCCAAATCCGGCTTCAAAGAGCGTGTCCGCCTCGTCCAACACCATCGCGTCCACGCTCCCCAAGAATAAGTTCCCCTGATCGACGTGCTTGATCAATCGACCCGGAGTCCCGATCACGACATCGATCGCGGAGTCTAACCGCTCCTTTTGCGTGCCTAAACGTCTACCTCCGACGACTAAATACGAACTAAATTTCGCCACGTGACTCAACGCCTTCGCCACCTCCGCGACTTGTTCCGCCAGCTCTCGCGTCGGGCACGCCACGACCACTTTCGGTCTCTTCGGTTTCGCCAACCGATCCCCCGCCGCGATCTCCGCCGCCTTCATGCGTTGAATCACCGGCAACAAGTACGCCAACGTCTTCCCGCTCCCCGTGTGCGACGCGACGAACGCGTTCCCCGCCCCTCGACCGATGACATCGATCGCCTTCGTCTGTATCTCCGTAGGTTCCACGATGTTCATGTTCTCCAGCGCCCGTCGCAGGCTCTCGTCCGTCAATCCCGCGTCCTCGAACGTCCCTCGCGTCGTCGTCGCCGTCCCTCGCGCCGTCCCTCGCGCCTCCCCGCGCCGCGTCCCGACCGTCGTCGCGCTCGCGCCCGCGTCCGCGCGCGTCCACGCCACCGCGCCGCGCGTCCACGTCCGCGCGCGTCCGCGCGTCGCCGTTCGCGCCGTCGCCGTCGCCGTCGCCGTCGCCGTCGCCGTCGGTCGCGCCGCCGCCGCCGCCGCGCGCATTCGTCGCGTCGCGCCGCACGCGCGACGCGCGAGCGCGAGCATGCGCGGTCGCGCGAGCGATGCGCGCGTCGTCGTCGTCGTCGTCGTCGTCGTCGTCGTCGTCGCGGCGCGCGCGCGAGTGGCGCCATTCCGCGGCGCCGAAGATTGGATTCGTTTCGTCATGACGGCGCGCGCGCGCGACGGTGACCTGGACACCGCGCGCGCGCGGTCGACGCGCGACGACGATGACGACGACGATCGCGCGCGACGCGCGGGGTCGTGCTCGGTCGCGGGACGCGCGCGAGGTCGAGACGAACGCTCGCGGGAGGCGGACGACGACGATTCGAACGCGCGGACGACGCGGCGACGACGCGATGACTCGCGCGATCGCGACGCGCGAGACGGCGCTCGCGACGACGCGCGCGCGGGCGCGGGCGCGCGGGCGGCGCTCGCGAGACCGGGCGATGGAGGGACGTACGGCGGCGTCGGCGCGGCGGCGGCGGAGGACGCGCCGAAGGTTCCGAAGGAGGAAGCGAACTTTGCGCTGAGCGGATTGCTCGCCGCGGAGGCGAACTCGGTGCGAGGGGTGGCGCTGAAACATAGCGAGCCGCTGGGGGAGGCAAAACCGCCGAGCGCGGCGTGGCGGTTGTATTGCTTCAAGGGGGACGTCGAGTGCGAGCCGCCGTACAAGTTGTCCGGTTCGAAGACGAGTTATCTGATTGGACGCGATCGAGCGGTGGTGGATATTCCGAGCGACCACCCGAGCTGTTCGAAGCAGCACTGCGTGATTCAGTTTCGAGATTTAGACGACGGGCGCGGGAGCGAACCGTACGCGTACGATTTGGGAAGCGCGAACGGGACGCGCGTGAACAAGCGCGCGATCGAAGCCAAAGCGTACGTGCGGTTAAAGTCCAAGGACGTCATCAAGTTTGCTCACAGCTCGAGAGATTACGTATTACTGCGTGAAGACGTCGTGGAATCTTGAGACCGCGCCGCGCGCGCGCGCGCGCTCGTAGTATTAGTCGAGCGTCGCGTCCGCCGGAAACGAAACGTAATTCATCCTTCGTCCTCCTCCTCCGCGTCGTCGCGATACGCCTCGTCCTCACCCTCGCGCGCCTCCTCGTCTTCTCCGACGTACGCCTCGTCGTCTTCCTCGTCGACGTATTCTTCTTCCTCCTCCTCCTCCTCCTCCTCCTCCTCCGCGAACGCCTCGCCGTCTTCGTCCTCGTAGTAATAATACGCCTCCGTCTCCTCGTCGTACCACACCGCGCGCCCGTCTTCGTCCACCAGCGTCTCCTCCTCCTCCTCCTCCTCGTCCTCGTCCTCGTCCGAGGACCGGTCGAACAGCGCGAGCGCGCCGAACGTCGTCAGCGCGTTCACGAACTCTCGTCGACGAAACCCAAACGTCGCCTTCGCGCGCGGCGTCGCGCGCGTCGCGCGCGTCGCGCGCGTCGACGCGCGCGCCTTCGCCTCGGCGCGCGTCCGAGCGCGCGCGGGCGTCGCGCGCGCGCGCGCGACGACGAACATGCCGCGCGTCCGCGTCTGACGCGTCGGCTAACGAACGCTCTCTCTCGCGCGCGGCACTGCGCCGCGATCGCGTCGCGCGCGCTCGAGCGCGGACGACGCGATGCGCGCGAACGCCGCGCGCGCGACGCGCGACGCGACGGCGCGCGACGACGGCTGGCACGACGTCTGCGGCGTCGAAGAGGTGTCCCGGTCGAACGCGCGGCGCGCGGTGTGCGTCGCGGGACGACACCTCGCGCTCGTGCGCGCGCCGGCGCCGAGCGCGCGCTTGCACGCGATCGACGCGACGTGCTATCACATGGGCGGACCGCTGCTGTGGGCGGAGATCGAGGAGGTGCCGGGGCGAGGGGCGTGCGCGGTGTGCCCGTGGCACCGGTATCACATCGCGCTGACGACGGGCGAACGCGTGTACAGAGATTTGAACGGTGAATACGTCGGGATCGCGCGAAAACAGCGCGTGCACGAAGTGAGGGAAGATGATGCGTCGGGACGGGTGTTGGTGCGGCTGAGTCGAGACGAGGAGGCGTGGGAGAGCGATCGGTACGCGATGAAGGCGCCGCCGCCGGCGTCGGCGGGGACGGGCGCGGGACCGAGGTCTGGGCACGTGTTCGCGGCAGGACGAGGACGCGGAGGGATTATAGGAGGTGGGTTCGATCGAGGAGAGTGCGGACCGGGGGCGAGGACGAGCGGCGTGCGGTCGATGGTGGCGCAGACGATGCGCGGCGGCGACGGCGTCGCGCCGTGGGCGATGACGGGGAGCGGCGGCGATTCGTCGTTGGGCGCGTTCGGTGCGAGCGCGATGAGCGTGCGACGTGTTCGTAAAAAGGTGACGTTCAGCGGGGAAGGCGACGGCGCGAGCGAAGACGATGGCGATGGAATCGAAGAAAGTTAAGGCGGCTGACGTTTGCGTCGGCGAGGTCGCCTCGAATGTAACGGTTCGCCATCTCGAGCGGGTCTCGTCGTGACATGCTCGCGCGCGCAGATGAAGAAATGTCATCGGGGTTATGTCTCGGTACGGATAATTGTAGGCGCCCTCGGCGCGCTCGTCTTGCCTATACGGAGCAGCTTGGCGCAAACTTGTCGCGAGTGCGACGACTCGACGCGACCTTGCGCGAGGTGCAGCATAGATGTCGCGTACGCCACGGAGCTCTCGGCAGAGAGCGACGACGATGATTTAAATCTATTCACCGGTACGTTTACAATGACGAGTGTTCATCCAGAGGCACTGGCGAGCTGGCAAGTCACTTGGATCTTTCCGAACGGGCAGGGCGTGCACGAAGGCAGAGTCGAGGACGCGTTGCTCATCAATCCAGGCGGGCCTTCAGGGCAGCCAGCACGCGTCGTAAATCAACTTGGCATCCCTCGAAGACAATTTTCATTCACTGGCTACGTCACAAATGGCGACATTCCCTCGAACATCCTTCGAGTCGCCGTGAACGGTGTCTGGTGCAACTCGCCGGTCTTTATGGAGAACTCCGCCGTGAGCTTCATCGATGACGGAACGTGTGCTCGGAGAGAGTACCAGTTCTGCTGTGGACGAGTAGTCCCATCGCCTCCACCGTTTCCTCCACCAGCGCCACCGGCGCCGCCAAAACCACCGACAGTCGTCGCGCAGGGTGGACCAACAGTCGTCGCGCAGGGTGGCGTCATCGCACAAGCGGCGGCGGGCGGCACGGCGTGGTTAAGAAACGGAAGCACGATGAGCGCGCTTCTCGTCGCTTGTCTGGTCGTCTTAGTATTCATGATTGAAATTATCCGTCAGTTGATATCGTGCATGTTTGGTAAAGACGACGATGTGCCGCTCGCAAACGTCGACGTCGATGAAATCATCGCGCCGGCGAAGCGTAAAAATACACTCATGTTACCGGGTCAATGCTTCAGAACAAAAGATTACGATTTGGAGGGCGTGGTCGCTCGCGCTGGTGATGATACGGCTCGTATAAACACTGGCTCACATCCATCGCGTCGAGGCGCAAAGAAAACTACCAACGGTGATTTATTCGAAGCGTCGCTCGCGACGTACGCGGAGAGCGCAAAGGATGCGAATACGGTTTCCGACGACGACGACGACGTCGTTGAAATTCATCTCAGCAACATCAAACTCGGAAGACTAATTGGTCAGGGCGCTTACGGTGCGGTGTACGTGGGAAAGTGGAACAAACGCGTCGTCGCGGTGAAAAAGTTACACGGTGTCCCACCCGGTGCTGGAAAGAGCGATTTGAAGACGTTCGTGAGAGAAGTCGCCGTGTTGAGCGCGGTGCGACATCCAAAAATCGTGCGCATGTTTGGAGCGTGTCTCAAGCTGCCGCATCTTTGTATAGTCGAGGAAATGATGGACGGAGGAAGCTTGCACGCGCTTCTTCACCAAGACAAGCAGTACGACGTGAGTCTAGACGACGTCGTGAGGATAGCGCTCGACGTAGCGCAGGCGATGGCGTATTTGCACTCCAGATGCATCGTTCACCGAGACTTGAAATCGCACAACGTGCTTCTCAACGGCCGTGGCGCCAAAGTTGCGGATTTCGGCATCGCGCGCGCGCTTGAGCGGACGTTGCTCAGCGCCGGCGGTTCGGCGACGAGCGCCGGCGGCGCGTCCGCCGGAACCGCCGGAACGCCCGCGTACATGGCTCCAGAGCTTTTTCACGGCGACGCCGACGCGGTGACGACCAAATGCGACGTCTTCTCCTTCTCCGTCCTTCTGTGGGAATCACTCGCGCGGTCGATCCCCTGGGAGTGGTTCGCGAACCACATGCAAATCATCTTCGCCGTCGCCATCCAATCGCAGCGTCTACCGCTGGACGCGCCGCCGTTCGCGCGCGACGACGTCGTCGTCCGCGCGTTGGTCGACGACGTCATCGTGCCCGCTTGGCAAACCGCCCCCGACGCTCGACCGGATTTTACCGAGCTCATCGTCGTCTTAAACCGAGCCCTGCGCGAGCTGCTAGCCGAAAGTCGCGTCGCCGTAGATTCGCGCTAGAGCTGCAACGACGCGCAACCAACCGAACCGAACCATCACATCGCGCCGTCGCGCGCGCGATGCCGTCGCGCCCGCGCCGCGCACGCCGCGCGCGGCGATGGTGCGTCGTCGCGCTCGCCGCGGCGTGCGCGTGCGCGCTCGTCGTCGCGCGCGCGCGCGTCGTCGACGCGAGCGCGTCGTCGAACGTCGAGCGCGCGCGCGCGCGCCTGCGCGAGGCGCGCTTGGCGGCGGCGGCGCGCGGGGACGTCGAGGCGGCGCGCGAAGGCGACGATGACGACGAGGAGGACGACGAGGAAGAACCGGGATTTCGCTCGGACGACGACGGCGAGGACGAGGACGAAGGCGGATTCGTCGGGACGTACGACGCGTGCGATACGTGCGAGGCGTGCGCGCTCGGCGACGCGCCAGACGGCGTGGCGTTGAACGCGCCGACGAAGAAGACGAAGCGGAAAGTGCACTGTAAGACGTGTTACGGATGTAACGTGTTGATCGGGCGCATGGAACAACGGGCGACGTTTAGGGATGACGCGGTCGACGTACTGCACGGCGCGAGCGGCGCGCCGGTGTGGAAAGGGAAAATCATGGATGGCGATTTCTTCAGCGGCGGCGGCGACGGCGAGAACGGTGAGGTGCTCGATGTGTTCGTCAAGGCGTGGTGTGGGGTGAGAGGCGATTACAAGCGACTCATATGGACGAAAGATACGGTGAACGAAACGTGCAAGGACAGGGTGACGAGTCATCCGACGTTTACGAAGGGGCCGTTTTGTTCAGCGGAGCGCGGCATGGCTAAGAGGACGTTTTGTAACGGAGCGTTTCTGGGCGCCCTGGATAAGATATCACACGAAGCGGGGTTGAGCGATGTGATTCCACGCGCTAAGTATATGCGGGCCAAAACTTTCGCACCCTGGGATGAGGGGAAGGAGACGTCGTCGGGTGTGAAGCAAGACATGGACGTCATGGTCTTTGGCGCGGCGCCAGGCGTCGGATTTGAATCTCTTGGTCCAAGGATAACGCCAACGCTGTTGGAGTTACTTCGCAAAATAGACCCAGATAGGATACTCAAATTGGCACTTTTTGATTTGCTGACCTCACAAGGCGATAGGCACGGTCAGAACATATTCATCACGGAGGATGGTCTAATTCACGGCATCGATAACGAGAGCTCGATGCGTAACCAATTGAATTCGATGCTTATTCCTGGAGGCCAAAAGTTCGAAACCTACCGGGTTGGCTTCATACATACGGTCTGTTCGTTGCGGAACAACTGTGATACCGCGCGGCCCTCCCCTTCAACTCTCGGTGCGATGCTCGATTATCGATGCTACGTCGACGGAGGGTCGATCGGTAAAAAGTATCCAAAGCAGTTTGAAGAATTCTTGCGAAAAGTGGACGCAATGGAAGAAGAAGAAGTGTACGAGTACTTTGGTATGGCTACTCCCGAGTTTGCCACGAAATTCAAGGCGCGCGTGCACGACTTGTTGGACCTCGGATTCGAGCGCACGGCGAAAAAATTGTACGCCGGCATGCTCCCAGGCGATGGACGTTTTGGAAACTTTCAATACGTCATTCAACCCCCGTGCTGCGGTCCGTCGATGTGTAAGCTGGACATCATCGGTTTCTCTCAGGAAGAATCACAGTCGTGCATTCACTCGTGCGACGTACCAATCGATCCAGATTTTGTCGGAGCGAACACCCCCAACGCTTCGAACGCGTCCGCAGCGGCGAACGTCGGCGGCATAGATCCCACCCCGAGCGCCGAGCTCACGTCTTCACCACCACCATCGCTGTCGACCGCGTCCCGCGACGACGCCATCGCTGCGCTCAAATCCAAAATCGACGACCTCACGAAGACGCTCGAAAAGCTTCGACAAGTCGACGACACGATCGAAAAATCGTAGCGCGCGCCTCGCTGTAACACAATTCCCGATTTCCCTCCGCGCGCGACGATCGCGTCCGCGCGCCGACGACGTTCGCCGACGAACGACGATGGACGCGCGACCTCGAGCGGCGACGCTCGCTCGAGGGACCAACCCTCGCGCGCGACGTCGTCAGTTCGTCGCGCGCGGTGCGATGCGCGCGATTTCGCCGCACCGCGCGACGACAACGTCGGCATCCGCACCGTCGACGCGTCGTCGCGCGCCGCGGGTCGCGCGCGCGTCGGCGCGCTCGCGCGTCGGCGCCGTCGGTGGGGCTTTCGCGCGTGACGAAAGAATTGAACGCGGCGCGAGCGCGCGCGCGCGCGCGCGCGAGGCGGACGACGACGAGAGCAAAGACGATGCGTGGGACGACGGTGCGTGGGACGACGACCCCGACGTGGACGCGAAGCGGAAGGAATTGCTCGTCGATACGTCGTCGTCGCCGCTGCGGGAAATCTTCAGCGTCGAGGCGCTGCGAGACGCGAGCGAGAGTGGAACTCGACTCGAACGAGTCGTCGGCGCTGAATTCGTGCCACAAGCGATCATAGAGGCGGAGCGGAAGTCGTCGCCGCTGAGACGGCCGAGGTTGGTGGTGTACGCGCTGAGCGCGAGCGCGGCGGCGGCGCAGGCGGTGATGATTGCGATGGAGCCGGGGAGTTTTGAGTCGCCCGTGGCGAGCGCGCTGAGCGATGCGTGCGTGATGATCATAGGGAGTTTATTATGGCGCGTGGAGTTGCAGCAGAGGGCGGATACGTTGAGGTTGATTTGGGAAAAGGCGAAGGAGAGAGAGGAGAGCTTGACGCGAGCGGAGGCGGGGATGGGCGATACGATTTGGACGGCGAGAGTGCGGAGAAAGGCGAAAAAGAGGGCGGAGGAACGAAGAGACGCCGACGACGCGGATTCGTCGCCACCTTGAGATCGATTAGCACGGATTTTATCGCACGCAACGCCGCAGATCATTAGCCGAGATTTTTGTTATTGGATGACGACTTTATGAAACTTGATTTGACTTTATGAAACTTGATTTGACTTTATTAAACTTCAAAAAACTTGCGTCACACGGCTTTCGCGAGCGCCTTACATTTGCAGCGTCGGTTCTTGGCCCGGGATAAGTTGGAAAGACGGCGTCGACTTCGCGATCTCGAGCTCTTCCTCGTTCATGTCCGCCTCGATCGAGTCGTAAAGTGGCGTGCTCATGTAACGCTCAGACGTATCCGGCAACATCGCCAAGATCACCGAGCCCTTCGGCGCCTTTTCGGCAACCTTGAGCGCACCGGCGAACGTGGCGCCACCAGAAATACCGGTGAAGATACCTTCGCTTCTCGCCAACGCTTGCGCCGTCTTGACGGCGTCGCCGCCTTCGATCTTCACGAGTTCGTCGTAGAGGTTCATGTTCAAACCATTTTCGAGAACCAAAGGGATGAAATCGGGCGTCCAACCTTGCACAGGGTGCGCCGCGAACGCCGGATGAGACCCATTCGGGGCGCCCGTGGGCTTACGCTCGGTCTTGATGCCGGAAGTCACCAACGCCGCGGCTTCGGGTTCGAGCAAAATCACCTTGGTGTCCGGACGAGATTCCTTGAGCGTTCGCGCGACGCCCTGGAACGTACCGCCGGTGCCGTAACCGGTGACGAAATAGTCGAGCTTCTTACCCGCGAAGTCTCGCAAGATTTCCGGCCCCGTAGTCGAGGCGTGGTACGCGGGATTGGCTTCGTTCTCGAATTGTCGGCACAAAAACCAACCATTCTTTTCCGCCAATTCCTCCGCCTTGGCCACCATCCCCGTACCTTTACCCCCCTTCGGCGTCACGATGACTTTCGCGCCGAGCATGCGCATGATCTTCCGACGTTCCACAGAAAACGGCTCGGCCATGCAGATGACGCATCTGTAGCCGCGTTGAGCGCACGCCATTGCCACCGCGATCCCGGTGTTGCCCGAAGTCGCCTCCACCACCGTATCCCCCGGCTTCAACAACCCCCGTCGTTCGGCATCCGTGATCACCGCCACCGCCAATCGATCCTTCACGCTGCTCAACGGATTAAAATACTCGCACTTGACGTACATATCGATCCCCGCCGGCGCCAGTCGGTTGACCTTAATCACCGGCGTGTCCCCGACCGTCTCGAGAATATTTTCATAAATCCGCGCCCGCGGCGTCGTTCGCGCCCTATCGCGTCGCTCGCGTCGCCCTCTCTTCGTCGTCGTCACCGTCGCGCGCGCGTGATGCGCTCGCATCGTCATCCCGCGCGTCGTCGTCATCCCTCGATCGCGACGCGCGTCGATTGCGTTACTTTTTACGTCGCTTTAATGCACCGAACGCTCGCGTCGAAAACCGCGCGCGTCGCGTCGCTCGAGTCCGTCGTCGCTCTTCGACGTCGCTT